>JABXJQ010000060.1_pt1 | contig 14522 bp, 26 predicted proteins | sample 7436221 | NCBI WGS metagenome assembly JABXJQ01 (sample SAMN14395755, study PRJNA613071) | wetland metagenome | isolation source: water sample H0 from high-altitude wetland | place: Chile: Salar de Huasco, high-altitude wetland | collected 2015-11-10
ACTATCGGCCCAGTTGGCATATCCGAGAACCTTATGCAGGAATATGAGATACTCCAGATCATTGATCATCAGCGTACCCTTGTCATTGACAAACCAGAACTCCCCTTCATTGACCATAGAAGCGGCCACATCGATGATCCTGTCAATATCATCATCGATCCATGATGGGAAAGAACTGATCAGCTCTGCCTTTATTTTATCATGTGGTTTATTAGATCCCACCATCTCCTTGACCCTTTCGATAGATGACTTCTCATCTTCCGTCCAGTGCTGGCCGAAACCATCCTTGATCAGAGCCTTGTATGAAGACTTGTAATCCCCCTTATGCTCCAATATCGTATACACCTGAGAAGGAGAGTATCCTTTGCCCCCATCAAGATAAGCATCACCGGAGCTGAAGACGTAGAAAATCTTCTTATGCTTATGCCAGTTGGCGGATTGGAAATTTTCAGATCCTGGTCTGCGGAAGAAAATCTTAGTACCGGCATCCTGTACTGCTTTCCACCCATGGCGTTGCAGTACAGAGAGCACATCATCATGTTGATTGTAGTCATCAAAAGGAGACCGCTTGAAAGCATGATTGGTTTTATCAGACTTTTTTGACTGTACTATTACGGCGGGTTCCTGATTGAAAGACTTACAGAAATTGATCAGGAGTTCGCGTTCATCAGCAGAAAGGAAATGCAGTTCAAAAGCATTGTTGACACACGAGTAGAGCGCATCACCGGATCCGGAAGAAGGTGGGGCTATGACATACCCACCCTCTCCGCGCGTCTCGATGATACACTCATACTTGTCTTTGATTTTCGTCTTAGCCAGCTTCTGATTTCCTTCCACTTCTTCACATCGGTAGAGCACATGATACCCTCCTGTCGGCGTGGCATTAAACTGTAGCTTTTTAAAGAGATCGGAATTGAGTTCTATAAGATCGGCGTTAAAACTCTTCCACCATATCTCCCTGTCTATAGGATCATAATGTTTAATATCAAAATCTATGATTTCGAGACCGCCGGATACGATACCAGCGATGATCGCAATCTGTGGTGTATCTGACGTAAAATATGATGATATTTCATAATCCGTCATGATCCGGGACTGGAATTCCTTCCATGATTTCAGGAGTGGTCTTTTCTCTTTACAAGGGATGACCGACACCCCGAGCGAAGAGTAGAAGGAAGCAGCTTTGAGCATTTTATCGTCAGACATAGGAGATGAGATTGGATGAGTAAAAATTGAGTTTTAAAACATTGTTTTAATTATACATTATAGATTTATTTAATATTGATACGCTGAGTACAGATAAATAAAAACCTATATATATAATTAAAAACACCTTTTAGTCAAGTGTCATCATCACTCCATTTTTTTCAGTAAAAACTTACCGAAGTCGGCAGGAATGATTTCAAATTTCACTTTAACGCTTTCGGGATATTTACTCCTCAGATAGTTGGTCATGAAAGGAGAATCACCCTGGGCGTGCCCCTTCTTATTTAAAGAAAAAGACACACCGTCTATAATATCCTTATCGGATTTAATGTATATCAAATCGCCGCCATCGGAGTCAGAATCCGTGTAAAAATGAACCCACATACCTTTAGCAAGTTTGATCATCTCCACACCTTTCACCGAAATATATAATTTTGATGTAGCGCCGATAGTCAGAGAAGGGATAGTGTTAACCCTATACCCCCTTTTTGGAATTTTAATGATTTGCATATGATTAAATATTTTGTTTGGTTACTAATTTTAATAAAGGCAGAGTGGCGACATCATCGATCACGTACACATCAAAACCAGCCTCTCTCAGCTGCCAGTGACGGATTGACTGCAGCCGCGTCGGCATCTCTCCCGGCGCCTTCACCTCTATGAAGATGATCTTCCCGTTTTTCATGGCTTGCAGATCCGGCCATCCAGGAAGGGAACAGCTCATTATTTTGACGACCATCCATCCCGCGTCTTTGAGTTTTTTGACTATTTTGGCTTGTACTTGTTTTTCTGACATGTTTATTATAATATGATACGGTGAAATTTTTCTTCTTGGATACTGCCTGATATACTTTACTCTCGATCCCCAGATCAGAGAAAAGCCATACCACATTGGCAGGTTCTTTGCGGTCTTTGTACTGCATCCGTGCTCTCACTTGCCAGTAAGACGTAGCAGAGAAATCGATATTGTACATGATGATGGCATCAGCAGAGCGGAGGGATATACCCTCACGCCCTGACTGAATCTGTGAAAAGAAAACGCAGTGCTCTCCTGCTTCAAATGAAGTCCAATCCAACGTATGCTGATGGAAAAATGACTGTAATATCTTCAGCTCTGCCTTATATCTGTAATATACGGCTACTCTTTTGCCGGCATAGTGATCTCTGATATATGCAGCCTTGGTATCATCAAAGACAATGCCTTCATCAGATCCGTCAGGTATAAGAGATCCCCCGGCGATCTGAGACATTTTGTTGAGCATATTGGCAGGAGTGTCAGCTATAAAAGTATGACCACCCCACTCACACACCTGATCCCTTTCGAGAGTTTTGAATAAATATTTTGCAATGTCATTGCATTGTATAGTGACAAACGATTCCTGCACATCACAGGTAAATCCAGCATCGGCCTGAGAGCACGATACAAAAAGATGACCGCATTGATTGTTGATCAGCTCATCATTAGCCTTAGAGTAGTCATTGATCCGGAAGCCGCCGATCATCTTTTGTTTGATAGTGACGTATCCATCTTTTGCCCAGTCATAAAATCTGGTGTGTGCAAACGGAGAGTTTCCTGTGATCCATAGTTGATGGAAGATCTGAGAAAATGATTCCGGTGTCGGAGTTCCAGATAACAGGATACATGGCACCTTATTGATATGTTTTTTCAGGTCCTGGGTTCTTTTGCTTGGCTTGGGATACTGGCCGCAAGAGTGCGCTTCGTCTATGATGTACATATCACACTGCGGCAGCTCTGCTATCCGCTCATAGTTGATACATACCAGAGTCATACTATTATCAAACTTACCTACTCTATAATCATGGACGATAGAGGGAATGGCTTTTTTCTTAGTGATAAACCCGATCACCGGTTGATGATCAGTACCGTCAAAATACTCCCTGGCAATAGTCAGTGATGTGATGGTTTTGCCCGTCCTCACTTCCATGATCAGATAGACGAGCTTGTGCTGTATCAGTACAGGCAGCGCCTTAGTCACAGCGTCCTGTTGATGCGGATATAGTTGCATTGAGTTTGGTTTAAGAGTAAAAAAAGTGACCGTCTGTTCCGGTCTGTCATGTCTATGGGATGAGACTGGTTTTATGTCTTTTATTCTTCCTCGTCATCAGTGGCCATGACTTTGATATGCATAGCCTGTGTTTTTGCCTGTAGTGGTGTGGAAGGGTCCGTCGGTACATTCATATTGTTGAACAGGTCAAACTCGTCTGTCATCATAGGCTCTGTCCATGACTCATCCGTATCTATCCTGGTGATGGTCTTTTGACCTGCCACAGGAGCATTGTATACCACTTCGCAGTCTGTATCCCTGTACGTATATCCATCAGATATCAGCATACTTTGTTCTTCTATCTGTCGGTCCCAGTATTTCAGGGTGCTGTTGAAGTTTTTGTTGGCCTGTTGCTTCTCGATGACTACCTGCCCCTTTTGCTGGAGGCAGTCTGTGAGTGTGTGGGCGATCTCGTTGATTTCGCTTTCTGTAAAATCGTGTTTGAGTGATAAGGTTTTTTTGATCATGATGAGTTTAGGTTTTATAAATTAAGAAATGATGGACATGGCTGCACTTAGCAAAAACTTAAGAAGGATGATGACACAGGCGCAAATCACAAATAGCTCCCAGTCTTTATTTTGGATATCCTGCTTCATTTGTCAGAGTTTTATATTTTTTTCTTTAAACCAGTTCAAGACCCTGGTATGATTGATCGGTGACAGACTTTTGGGATTAGAGATACAAAACCTGAATATTTCTGCCATTCTATTGGTCGACATCAGGGTATGGTTGGGTTTTTTATTTGTATTTTCAAAGTAAAAAGAGATCGTCTCGTTAGAAGATTTGTATAAGATCACTGGTGCCGGCGCTATTGGTTCCATATAGGTTGTTACATGTGTTTATCAGAAAAAAAACCGGGGTCGTTTTTTGGTAAGGCCCCACCCGTCTCGGCCACAGCGTAGTACAAATTCATGCGAAAAAATTTGTATCTCCACTGGATTTAAAAACCATTAAACCAAATTCTTTACTCAAAAGGAAGGGCTATCTTCTCCCTGACTTTTGGTATATCATCCTTTATGATGACAATATCGCCGAGATCTATATGCGACGGCAATACCTGATTCATAGGTCGTGCATTAGGATTGAGCCGGTGCCACAATACCTGTACGTGTCTGAATATCTCAAATAGCTCTGCCGGACTTTCTGCCGGTTCGTCCAGCTTCCATCCTGCCCCATGTATCACCTTCCCATCTCTTGATGCTCCCTTCGTCCTTGATCTCAGATGCAGGCATCCTATACGCTGTATCGGAATCTCCGGATGTATCTCGTTCCACATAGCGGCATATACTGCCAGCTGTATGTAGTGATTGTCGTAGATATCGCCGCTCGTCTTGGTATCTATCAGCCATCTTTCACCGCCGATGGTACATACCATATCTATTGTGCCGCCCGTACCGATGGTGCCGGAGATAAGATTGTACTCTATCGCCACCAGTACCGGTGATACCTGAGAGAAAAACTCCCTGAACCGCAGGATCATCTTCCACTCATCCAGTGTATATTGCAGCCACTCTACAGTACCGCCTTTGAGCAGTATCTCTACCGCCGCGTGTACGTTGGTGCCTTGTATGGCTGCTCTCTCCACTACCTGATCAGCTTCGTTGCCCATGTCTTTGAGCCATTGTTCAAATCTGGCTCCCTTGGGATATGCCTCCAGGATAGTGGTAACAGACGGGTAGTAGTTGCCGTCATTGTCGATGTAGAATCTCTGATCGAGAAACTCCACCCGTCTGTTTTCCTTGTCGCTGAATACCTTCAACATCAGAAAGGAATGTTTCCGGTAGGGGCAGCAATTGTTTCTACAGGAGCTGGAGCGGTAAGCGGAGCAGCGGCAGGAGTAGCAGCAGGAGTAGCACCCCATGCTGTGTCCAGTGCCGTGTTGAGTTTGGTGATCATAGACTTAAAGAAGTCAAGCCGCTCTGATCCGTCCCATACCATCTTTCCCGATACTTTCACCTGCTTCAGTTCAGGCAGTCCGTTTGGATTTTCTTTGGTAAAATACTGCTTTAGCCATCCGGCGTCATTTTGCAGGAAGATTTTGCTTTCTTTCTTGCCGTCCTTCTCAGTGTACGACGGGGACAGCATCAGCAAACCTTTCAGGTCTTTGTGATTGGGTATGGTACTCAGAAATCCGTATGCGTACCCTGAATCCAGGTTACACTCGATTCGGACATTCTCCCCATTGGCGATCATGACGATAGCCATAAACTCTCCGTACTGCTCATGAGTACGTATGTCTATGTGCCGGAGCTTGCCTGTAAAAGACTTCTTCTGTATCTCCCATCTCACATTGCCTTCCTTGTCCTTGACTTCGACAGCCCCTTCAGTACCTTCAGACACCCTGCGGACGATGAGTCCGTTTTTGATATTCCAGAAATTGCCTGACTTCTGCTCCTGGAATCCTTCTTGTAAACTTGACATTTGTAAAAGATTAAATTGTTATAAAAAAAAGATTGTAACTACCACGGTAACTGTGCCTTTTTAGGCTCTCCAAAAGGATTTTTTTGTTCTGCGACACTGGCTTCCTGTGTTACAGGAGCAGATATCTGTTCTGCGATATCCGTTTTTTGTTCTTTCTTGCTCTCTTTCGTCTTTTTGGCCGGTGTCTCTACAGTATCCACCGCCTCGATGATCTCCAGCTTCACACCGTCGCCACCTTCCCATAGCGGACGCTCCAGACATAGCTGCAAGTCATTCTTCTCTGCCCACATCAGGATCTTGTCAGCGCTGCTCTTGTCGAGAGCCGCACCATCAAAATGCAGATACCTGATCTGCCCCAACATCGACGCTGCTATCTGTATGGCAGCTATGAGTTTTCTGGATGCGGCTATCTGAGCATCTTCAAAAGGCAGATCATCTATCAGGATATCATCGCCCTCAAATCGCAGACCATCTGCCGGCAATGATGCCGTCTTTATAATCTGCTCCTTCTGTGCCCTGATACTATGTATCTCATCATCCACCGCTTTGGCTTCATCTCTGAGCTTCTTGTACTCATCATGATCAGCTTTGAGCCTTTTGGCTTCCCTGATAGCGTCGGCCTGCTCTATGAGTATCTGCTGTTGCTGTATCTCCTGCTCCTCCCATCGCCTTGCACTATTTAGCCATTCTTCTCCCTTGGCGATTTCATCACTGATTTTTTGCATTTCAGCTTTCAGTTCTTCGACCTTTGTCCTGCGCACATTGAGACCATTGGCCACACGTTCATAGGCGGCATTGGCTTCTGTCATCTGTCTGATCGTCTCTACCGTCTCAGATGTGTTGACATCCGGCAGTAGTGCCAGTGCTTCCTTGTATGGTTTTGCCCTGGCTTCTGCGGCTTTGGCTGCTGCTGATGCATTGCGCCTGCGCTCTTCGAGCTCCTTCTCTGCGGCATTGAGATCAGAGAGATCCAGTCCGGCGATTTTCTCCAGGAGTGCCCGTCTTAGTTTGGGCTGCATAGACATAAACTCATCGATGCTGAACTGCATCGCGTCGCCCGTCAGTTGCTGTATCAGCTCTTTCGGTGTATTGATCTTCAGCCCTTCAGGACTGAGCAGTTCCACCTTAGTAGTGCCGTTTTCAGAGAAGCGGCCCAGGATGCGCTGTCCATTGTCAAAGGTGTACTCTACATATCCGGAGTTCTCACCCGTGGTGATGGGCTTGGACGGTACGTTTTTGGTCAGTACATCCATGAGGGCACGCCCTGCTGATGTCTTACCCGATCCGTTGGTGCCTATGAGCATAAAATTAGCTCCTGCAGGATTGAACTCATGATGCCCCTTGAGAGCTTTATAATTTTCGATGATAAACTTTACGATTCTCATGGTGATACTTTTGTAAAAATTGATTTAGTACGTCTTGAATACCTGGATATGAAGTCATCAATTTTATCCCTGATAAAGAAAGCTTCATCACTGAGAGTATAGTAGATAAACTTGCCTTCGCGTCGGGTATTGAGATATCCGGCTTTGACCAGTATAGATACCTGTTGTGACATGACCGATTGATCCACTCTGAACTTGATAAACAGCTGCGTATTATTGATGCCCGTCTCAGGATGGGCAGATATCTCCTGCATGATCCCTATCCTGACAGGATGGTCGAGCGCTCTGAGTTTTTGCGTCGCTTCACGCAGTGCTTTTTTTGTTGGAAATTCCATTATTTTAAGTTTTATGGTTAAGAAAAAAATGATTTTTGTAAAAAAAGCCGGTCAATCCGTAGCAAAAAAAAGCTGACCGGCTCCGGTGCCCTGCTTTCAGGACACGATCAAAATAGTCAAAGTGAAAAGGTACATGTAACGCGCCACTCCCCAGTCGGCGGTTTATTGTGACAGAACACTGAGTGAGTAAAAAAGCAGGGGGATCAAGATGCTGAAACCCCCACTGCCGAAACTCCATTCTCAGGTTCGGGTACTTGGTCGATGTATGACAGTACAAGCGGCATGTACTGCGGATCTATGGCATCCTGCCAGCCATTGTCGAGATGATTGAGCAGGACCTTCAATATCCTTTCATTTTTATTAGACCCATGGAAAAACATATGCGTCAGTGAATACGACACATCCGCTTCTCGGGACAGTTGTATTTTGGTGATCGTCAGGTATGGTACTACAGACTGAACGAAGTTATAAAACTCATTCCTGGTCATTTTTTCAAAAGTGTTCATGCGTGTTTAGGTTTATAAATTTTACGTAGATAATATTTCTGGTCTTTGAGTTGATATACATTTTTGCCCGTCTTACGTGCTTCGCGTACAGCTTCAGCCTTATCAGATGTGGCCATATGGCAGTCCGTCATCTGTCTGCCGGTATATACGCCGACGACGTAGGTTTCTAATTTTATTTGGTTCATTGGTTGGTATTTATAATAGTGATAAATATCTGTCGTGACCGCATCCGTACACATCCTCGTCCATGTGATGTATATTGTACACATCGATCTGCTCTGTGAGATATGTCTCTATATCATGGTGTAGGATGCCCTGAAAGTTGACCGTTTCCATCAGCCAGTCGGCATCATCTTCATCTATGGCAATATCCTGGAGCTTGGAGCGACATACGTCATACTCATACTTGTCATGGAGTACCCAGTCAGTAAGTATGGTGATGATCTGAGTCATTTTTTTGGGTTCAAAGGTGATCTGTGGCATATCAGTATGTTGATGATGAGTAAGAGTAATTAAATTTTATAGGCCGTACCGGCGTTTCTTTCTTCTCTTCTTTCTTCTCTTCTTTCTTCTCTACGATCTTTTTTTCCTTTGGAGCGATGTGGGTAGGACCATGTGCCGGCATCATATCCGACTTCGGGTAGTACCCTTCCTTCCTGGGCACACTGCGCGGAAACTCCTTGATAGCCTCCATGATCTCAGAGCGCAGATACACGATCTGAGATCCGATGATATATACAGACATCGCACCGGCTCTGTATGCTTCGTATAGCTTGCGCGGATATATAGGAGCGCGTTCTTTTACGAATATTTCTAATGCTTCGCCTTCAGATATCAGATCACCCCTGTGTTCGGGTAGGATCCATTCGGGCAGCTTCGTGGGTATTGATCTCTTTGGCATGGCATCAGTTAGTTATAAGGTGATCAATACGGAAAGATCTCCACTGCGAGCGACCGCCTTTTATCTCTACAAAGCGGACGAAGCCGTCGGCTATAGTACTGAGATCTCCGGTGATGAGCGCGACCGCATCGCGTACTTCGCCGGTATCCTGCTTTGCGAAAGTGATATACGTAGGCGTCCCTGACGCTATTCTGGCTATCGTCCATGCCTTCTTGAGCGCGACGGAGATAGACGGAGCGTGACCAGCATGGAGTATAGTCCACGCGGTGTTAAATACTTTGGCTTGAAATTTGTGACTGTTCATTTGTACTAAAAACTTTATGGTTATGGAAATAAAAATGATTGTAAAAAAATTGATTGCTATAGAAGCACATCTTATTATGATAAATCAGAAGCTGTACGATGATGATCCTGACTTTCAGGAGAAGCTTCTGTTTGAGATTTCTTTTTTAGTAGATACTCTGAATGCCGAGATTGAGTCCGCTCAATCTGTCGCTCCATCTCCCGACGAAAACTCTCCGGATCTATCTTCTTAAGTGGTTCGGGATAGTTGTTGTAAATATTTATGGTGATGTTCATGATTTACTGTTTATTGTTATATTTGTGATTGTGTTGTTGATTGTAGTGCAAAGATATGTTATTAAACATTACTAAACTTAATTTTACTAAACTTTTTTTAATTAAAATAAACATTTTTTATTCAATAATATATATATGATTGATATTAAAGAATATAGAAAATTAAAAGGATGGACTCAAACTAAACTCGCCGAGATGTTAGGAGTTACAAAGTCAATGATTTCACAAGTTGAAAGTGGTACAGTCCATACTCCTGAGCTCTGGGAACACAAATTAAAATCAGAAATGTTTAGTAATGTTAATGATTTACCACTTCCATTGATCACTCCCGACCCCAACGGCAAGAAGATACCTTTTTACGATACAGATGTCTTTGCCACTATCTCTCCCGCTATGGCCGATGTGGTGGCTTTACGCCCCGATACTTTTATACACATCCCTATGTTCTCTCAGGGGGAGTTTGCACTCCAGATCACGGGGCACTCCATGAGACCATACATCTCTCATGGCGACTGGGTTGTGGTCAAGCGCATTATCAACAGGGATGCCATTATCTACGATGAGCCTTATCTCGTTGTCACAAAGGATGATAATCTCAAGACAGTAAAGTTTGTCAAAGAGCACAAAGACCGCAAGCGGCTCTGGTTGGTGCCTTATAATATTGAGCAGTTCAATGAGCAGTCCATACAGAAGGAAGACATCCTGGAGCTGTACCGTGTGGTGGGGCTGTTCAGGACAGTGTAGTTTATATTTATTAAATTGAAAAAAAAGGAGAAATGGCAAAAGTAAAAGTAACTCAAGAGTCAAAAACAGGAAGAAATCAAAAATTTGAAATCTCAAGAGAAGACTTTGTAAAACAGATAAAAAAAGGATTGCATACAGACTATCATGTAAGGAAAATAAACGGAGTAGATACGCCCTGCTCTAATCCGGACAAAAGCAAAAAAAACAATTTAGGCTAACGTCTGATCTGTAGCTAAAACAACATCATTGATTTGTACTTCTTCACCACCTTCATATATAGCAGTGTAACTACAACAAGGCTCCGAAGAGTATAGACAAGGAGTTTCAATTATTTTAATACATCCTCCGATTCCGACCATATGGCAACCGTATGCATGATCTGCAATTTTGTAAATAACTGTAAGAATATTATAATCGTCAAAAGAAGTAACAACGAGCTCAAATTCTTTTTTTAAATCATCCGGCCATTGATAATTCAGATCAGCCAATTCTGAACCGAGTTTCATTATGAGATTAAAAACCATGGGTTTTTTTGGATCAGCAATAGTGTTATCCATATTGATATAATATTTTGGTTAAAAAACATCTGTTTTAAAAAATCAACACCACCTGAATGGTGCTGATCCCGCTTTTTTATAAAATGGCAAAAACAGAGAAGGGTAAAAAGCAGGAGCAAAACTATATAAGAAAGATTTTCTTTTTTGATCGTTAATGATCTGAATTAAAATCAATGAGACCCACAGACGGTACCCTGAAAGAAAATGTAGTAATATTATTGAAGTTGCTCACAGCAAAATCTCCCATAGTAATGATATCCATTCCTATCAGTACATCTATACCATCCCCCAGTTTACCTTCAGTCACAGTCACAAAAGTAAATGCAATCTGGCTTGGAAGAAAAATATTGATACAATATACATTAGCTATAGATTCTCCATGAGCATGAGTGACTTTCGCTTTACGGCACGGTTTTAAATCTAACTCTTTTACAATTTTGCTTGATATTACAGTTCCGGCAGCTCCAGTGTCCCACAATCCGGAATAAATATTTATAGGAGGTTGTACTTTTTGTGCAAACGGATTATGATATGCGGAAATTCCGCAATCTGAAATAAGATACTTATCGATACCTTCAGATTTGACAGTAAAAGTTTTATATTTCATTAAAATACAACTCTTGAGTAATAAGTCTGTGTATATGCTTCGATTCCGGGAGTACAGTGCTGAACCATAAAGGTCCCCGCAGGATGGTTTTTTATTGCATTTTCATAAGCCATGATTTCTGTGTCATGCACTCCGATGACAGACAGCCCTTTTATTACAAGATATTTGCCAAAGTATTTATCTACCAGTTCATCCTGGTGATCAAGGTAATATTGAAACTCTATATCCAACATGGTATCATTATTTTATGACAAAGTTAATATTTTTTTGTCATGACCGCATACAAGGTATTTACTTTTGTATTTACCTTTGCCCTGTCACTCCCCGACGTCGGCATAAACGTAATGTTTTATGCCTGAAAATACTTTACCACAAGATACCACCACCCATATACAGGAAGCTGCATTCGTAGCACTCCTGTCCAGGATCATCTATCACCACATACTTCAGGATATCCGTCATGAGTCTGCAAAATCTGTGGAGCCATGACCGAGAGACGCATAGAGATATTCAGCTATCCGGAGGAGCGTGCAGAAATCATGACCGTTGATATTGACGGGGATGTATGGTTTGCGGCTGTTGATGTGTGTAATATTTTAGGGCTTCCAAATCCAACAGACTCATTAAAAACGTTAGATGATGACGAAAAGCTGACCTATGAATTACATAGGGCAGGTCAATTAAGAAAAGTCAACCTATTGAATGAAAGCGGATTATACGCCCTGATTTTTCGGAGCAGAAAAGAATCTGCCCAACAGTTCAGAAAGTGGGTGACAAAAGAAGTACTCCCATCTATCCGCAAAAATGGATACTACCATAAAGATGAAAAAGCAGGACTGCCAAAGTTTTGCATCAGATACCGGGACAATATTCAAAAGATAGACAGAAATTATTTTTCAGTCATCGGAGAGCTTTTTATCACACTATATTCAGAATTTGAAAAAGTAGGCTACATCATTCCAGATAAAGGCTATAATGGGCATGATCTGTATCCGGACATATCAGTAGGCCGCACATTTTCAGATTATCTGAAACGGACTGATTCGGAGTACAAAAACACGCACAAGACTTACACTCATACTTTTCCTGACAGCAGACAAGGAGTGGATGCACGCATGTATCCTGTAGAAGTACTGCCTGTATTCAGAAAGTTTGTCTACAATGTATGGTTTCCGCAATATGCACACAAATATTTTCAGGAACGTGATCCTGTTGCTTTAGATTATCTCCCAAAACTATTGCCTGAATATCGTACATCCGCATTAACGTTTGGCATATACGAAGGCGGGGAATAGTAGCACTTCACCTTAGCCTTTGTACTGATGCTGAACAAAGATAGAATGATGAATGACTTACGTCCGCCCCGCTTTTGTATATGCACTGTTGGCTGCTGTACGGTATGAATAGTAAACCTTTTAAAATTAAAATATGAAACAAGTTGTAACGGTTCGGTCAAACACTTATTACGAACAGAATGAAGGTGAAGCACCATTTGCTTTAAAGCCATTAATGGAGTTAGTTATAATTAATACGGATGGCAAAGATTATGTGATAAATAAAGATGGTTCAATTAAAGGGAAATTCAAACTGGAAGAAAGCCGCTTGCTTGTCAATCCTGAAATGCTTACTGTATTAATTACAGAACTACAGTTGCACCAAAAGAAGTTTGAACAAATCCAAAAGAACGCTGCACAATTAACGGCTTTAGTGGCTCACATTTCTACCCCTGCGAATGAAGGAAAGTAGTATAGCAGCCAACAACCATATGTACAAAACATTTACAATTTATTAATAATCAAAAACTTAAACAATGCAAATCTCAAACCTTATCCAAAACTTTGAGCGTGATCTTAGACTGAAAAACTACGCTCAGAGCACTATCAAAAACTACGTCTGCCAGATCAGTATGTTCTTAGGCAGATTTCAGGACAAAGACAGTCCAAAACACATATCATCAGACGAAATAAAGGATTATTTACTTACTGCCAAAGAAGTAAATAGCCAAAGACATATGCACTCGGCTATCAAACTATTCTATAAACATACCATCCATCAGCCGCAAAAATTCAGATATATAGAGTATGCCAGGAAACAAAAAAAGCTGCCCGTTGTCATTGACAAAGTTTTTTTGATAGATCAGATTCAATGCATTCAAAATATAAAACACAAAGCTATCTTAATATTGGCATACTCTACAGGCATGAGGGTGTCTGAAATATGCAATCTGATGATCAACGATATTGATAGCAACAGGATGATCATTATAGTAAGGCAGGCAAAAGGCGGTAAAGACAGGATTGTTCCTCTATCTGAAAATGTTCTTTATACTCTTAGGGAGTATTTTAAAGAATTTAGGCCACAGCAGTATTTATTTAATGGTCAGTTTGATTTAAGGTATTCTCACCGCAGTTGTAATGAAATAGTAAAAAAGTATATTGGTGATGATTTTCATTTCCACACTCTCCGCCATTCTAATGCGACAGCACTCCTGGAATCAGGTACAGACCTGAGAGTAATACAGAAATTACTCGGACACAGTTCAAGTAAAACGACCGAAATCTACACCCACGTTTCAACCAATATTATTTCAAAAGTAAAAACGCCCATTTAATGAATTGGAATAAAGAATATTCGCTTGCAGTACATATAAAGCCCAAAAAAGGGAAAACAGATAGCAATCATGATACAAGTGCAGCCATTGCTGTTACTTACTATCGGGATGTAGATTATGCAACCATATCAAGGTCATTAAAGCACAAAGGATATTCTGAAACATTTATTCATTCCAGGTTAGTAAGTGAAGATGAAAGAAACTCAGAAATACCAATAGAATCGTATAGGGTAAAATTTACAATTTACAGATGTTGGGATGATTTTATCAATGATGAAAAGAAATTTGATCTTCCGGAAGGATGGATAGAAAAAATGGAAACACTGAAGAAGCAATATAAAAGTTTAGACATAAAAAGTAAAAAAGATCAACTTAAAATATTTTAATTTACATTTGCCTTTTATGAACGTCTACCAATACATACGCATTTCCGATAAAGATCAATCCAACTGCTCCATCGACGGGCAGCAACGGTTCAATCAGCTCTTTGCCGAAAAGCATGGTATGCACATCGTAGAAACTTTTATTGATGACGGCGTATCTGCCAAAGATTTCAACAGGCCGGAATGGAAAAAACTGGAAGCCAAACTAAAAAAGAAATCCG
>JABXJQ010000061.1_pt1 | contig 14508 bp, 9 predicted proteins | sample 7436221 | NCBI WGS metagenome assembly JABXJQ01 (sample SAMN14395755, study PRJNA613071) | wetland metagenome | isolation source: water sample H0 from high-altitude wetland | place: Chile: Salar de Huasco, high-altitude wetland | collected 2015-11-10
TAATTGGAACAGCAAGAAACTGAAATGTTCTGAACTAAATCATTCACTCAAACAATCATCAGTTGAGGACTCAGTAATGATAACTCTCTCCCCTATAAACTGGTGCAAATGAAAATCAATCATAGGCAAGATCTCTAATCTGAGAACTTAAACAGCAATAGTCAATATTCTTTACAGTTGTTGATCTTTCAATCCACACTAAAGCAAATAACTGGAAATGGAAATTCAATTGGAAATGCTTACTAAAACACACTTACTTCAATAAGATTTAAAAGGCGAAATCAAATCCTTGCAGAAAAGGAACAACAACTAAGTCTATTGGAAAACTGAATAGCAAAGCTTCATCTAACAGAAATGATTTATTAATGGAAAGGAATAGTAATTCTAAATTACTAGAATTGAACAATCTTAAATATAACTGAACAATAGAGCTAATTAAATAGAAATACACAGCAACTGCAAATGTAACTGAATCGTCAATCTTAATCTAGCAGATTGAACAACAATCGCAAGTATAGATGAATAGCAATCGCATTTATAATTGAATAGTAATTGTTGCTATTAAATGAACAGTAATCACAGTTAAAAATGAACAACAAATTCTGAAATGGACAGCGCATTCTTATATCAGACATAACAGCATGACATTTTAAGTTGTAAATAATAATCTTGCTATCAATGCAATCCAATCACGATTTTGATATAACAGGGAAATTCAGCGAAATGTTCAGAAACAAAAGATTATTGAATAAAACAAATTAAAGAAATGAAAAGGAAATCAAACCATCACATGAAACTGTAAAATAATGATACAAGAAGCAAGTGGATCCACCAGGGCCGAGCCCTTAACCGTTGGTGAAGCACCACCAGATTACTTCAGAAGATGTGAAGGAACTGCAACTGTTTTTATATGTTAATCATTGCATAAACATTACAATAGTTTCATTCTTTGCTTCAACAACGAGAGTCAACAATAACAGTTACAATTTCTCAATAGTAATTCTCCCATTCCTCCTATCCTACCCTATCTATCTCTAATCTAACAATCCATCTAATTCTCTTTCTAATCATCCATCATGAATCATGAATCCATCATTCCCCTTCTCTGATCTCTGTTCTGATTTAAATACACAGAGAGAAAAGAGAAGTTAAAAACGTGATGATTACAAAATGATTCTCATTACAAAATTGGATTTCTCACAACAAATCGATAAACAAGATTCTATCTGGAATATATCTTCATCAATCATTCAACAGGAATAGGTCGAATTTGGCATTGCAGCTGAGATATTTTGGAAAACGGCCACAACAGCGAATCTGAGAAAAACGTCTTCAGAGAACCTTCTGTTTCTCTTAGTACGGGCCGAATTTGGGAAAACGGCTCAATACAAAAATAATTTGGTCCGTTCAGGACAAAACCCGTGTTTCGGATTTTCCATATTCTTCTCCATTTGCCCAAAACATTCAATGCAAAATTGTCGCTTCTTATTCCAGCGAATTTCTGAGTTGGCAAATTTAATGATCAAATATTAAATCTGGAAAATATCTTGGAGGCTAAAATGGTGAACAAGTTTATTAATAAACCATAATTGGTAAAATCATGCATAATAATCGATTTATTAAAAATAAAGGAGAAGAAATAATATTTATCCATAAGAGCATAAATAATTATAAGATGGAATTATACGATAAACCATGATAAATGACGTGATAAAGAATGGTAGAAATGGATGAAATAGATGTTAAAATGTGATAATAATAATGACATATTAACGGCCCAACATACCCCCAAACTGAATATATTGCATGTCCTCATGCAACCCAAAACTAAATATATTGCATGTCCTCATGCAACCGAAAGACTCTGTGTTAACCAAGCAATGAATTCTTCCTCAAATAATGAATTTTAATTTTAGCAATGTTGATGAAGGCATAAAAAAATTTTCATTGACGTTCAACTTATGTGTATATGAAGTTGCAGCAAAATATGATATAAGTAACAACAAACTTCATTAACCATTTTCTCAAAAACTATAAACCAAATTTTGCTAAAATTTTGCAAGTATATTATAATATATTATTGCTTCTATAATCCAAAAATCAGATCATTTTGATGCACGGATCATGAGATATAAACAAAATGGTTATAGGTGATAGTGCATGATTTTCGAAATTTTATGAACTAATTTAACTTGAAATTATCTAGGTTTGTGTATTTTAATGATACGTCTGTGTTTTCCAGAAATCACAAGAATTGAGTTCATAGTTTTAAAAATATGTGGAAATCAATTTCTGCACTGTATAAAAATGAAATTGTATGCCTTAAATGAGAAAGAAAATAGAAAACATCCATCATGCGTAGCAATTCCTGCCCCAAACTGAAGAATTAGCATGCCCTCATGCAATGCTAGAAAACAAATTGAGGTGGTTGCTACCATCTGTTGAATTCTATGCTTGGAGTAAAATAACATGGAATAAGAGAGGTGTTGAGAATGAATAATAATAGCAATGGATGATAAAGAATATTAATGACATGGTCATAAGAAAGAAATTAATGAAAGAAACACTCCTCCAAACTGAAAGATGAGATGCCGCTGAAAAATGGGAAGTGGTAAAGATGTGGAATGAAGGATGATAAATAATGCTCAAAATGGATTTTCATGAAATTCTCCTAAATTCATAATAAATCAGAAAATTATGCTATTTTACCTCAAGTTTTACCTCCAAAAAGAAAAATGTGGAATGACATATATGGACTGGCATTTGTTGAATCTAATGTAGGCAGAGTTGGTTCTGAAAGTGATGCAAAAGGTGGAATCCAGGCAAACACATCATGTCTGAACAATTGTTCACGTTTGCGAGTTGTTCAAGCCTCTTCTGTTAGTTGCAATAGTTTGGTCATGCTGCGAATAGAGTTTCCTCCCCATACTTGTTGTTCTCCTGTAAACAAATCACTATTTTACATACAATGTTCTTGAAGCCACTGTGTTAGTTTTGAATAGCAACAGAGAAGATGCATGCAAAAATTTCAATCAGAAAAACTTGTGTATGCATGCAATACTAATATTTTGTCAAATCAACAAGTTATGGCAGAGTGCAGTAATTATATCGCATGTTATCCCATAATGCATAAATTCCCCCCTCCAATTGGAAAAGGGATTCCATGACCATAAAGCATATAAAAGGTGTTGTGCTGACGGCAAGGCAAAGGAATGATCAATATGACAGTGAATGAAGTAAAGTACACATATCAATGATATAATGGCAAGAGGTATGGTTATAATAAGAGTAGAGTGTGTAAACCTAGTTATGAATAAAAGATAGGACGCTTTGGATCGATGATAAGTTATGCAAAAAGGAAAAAGGATAGCAATATGCCAAAAAGATGCTTTGCTGGCAGTATTCTAGCTAAAAATGATGCAATTAATATGAAAACAATTTCTAATGCGTAAAGGTTCAAAACAGGGAAAAAATTAAGGAAATAACTTCTTTGACAAAAAGAAAGAATAAGAAAAGAGTATTATAGTAATAATTGACGATAGCCTCGACACGGTTACTTTTTAACCCATATGAGCCAAGATCCTCAATTTATAACTAGAGTGTTCCAGTGCTGTTCTACAGAAGAGATCAGTGTGCTGGCGTGGTAACCAGATAACCACACTGCCATTCACTGGGATGTAGCAAAAGTGATCAGGCCGGCTCGTGATGAGACCTCCTGTTCCAAGGATAATTTGGCTATCCAATGGAGCATAACCCTGGTGTGGTGGCCATAATGGGAATGTCACTTTGTTATAGTCTTATGAACATGGTAGGCTGGCTCGTAATGAGACCCCCTATCCTCCATCTGTAAACAAAATTTTGTTGTTATTACACATTTTTATGATAAAAAGAGGGAGGCTCAGTACTCCTTAAGAGCAGAGATGGTGGAAAAAGTTGAACATGTTAATAGAAAAAATATATATATACCCATAATCTCATTTATTACAAACAGAGAATATTATAACCAAGAATGGTGGAACCAGCATGGTATTAACATGATCAATCAGTATCATGTACAATAGAAAACAATGCAGTAAAGTAGTATATAAATAATTGTGTCCATTTTGAAAATAATCTATCATTAAGGAGCTATCATGTTAAAGATCATAACGTGAATGATATTAACTCGCTTCAATAGAATCCATAATTCTTATCCTCAAGAAGCAGCTGAAGTTGCTGTGCAAACTGTTCCTCCGGAGACATAGGATGGAGAAGCCCAAATAGATGAGACACCCTCTTACACCCCCTTGGTAAGAGAGGTCATCATCAGAAGGTTGCAGAATGAGCTACTGACAGTTCAATAGGAACTGGCTCAACACAAAGAAAAGGTGGCCCCTCTGCATGAACATCAAGGGTTGAGGAAGAAGTTTGAAGAACTTACCATCATTGAAGATGAGACCTTTGCTCAGTATAAGGCTGAGAAAAAGAAGGTTGAAAGATTAAAGGGTAAATTTCAAAAGGCTAGAGAGCAAATGGAGACCATCTGCTCTCTTTATTCAGACACCCTATCATGCCAAGCCCCTACTAGAAATTATGCCTTATTTCTCATGGAAATATTCCTCCTACTAAAAGTCAAGGCCGCTAAGGCTGGAAAACCGGTAGAGATCAAAGCCACCCCGGACTTTATCAAATTCTTCAGAGAGCATGATGAGAAGGTTCAGTGCCTCCTTTGTGAACTCTATATGCATAATTTCTTTTTAGAAGATGACAGGGATAGACACCCTGGCCCTTTTATAGGAGATATCCAATTTCATACATTCCTCTCATTTGCTACCAACCAACTCAAGTGGGCCAAGGTTCACAACACTTTTATAAAATGTGAGTATGGCATTGACCTATGGATCATAGGGGAGCCTACACAACCATTACTCCTATCTGTCAGGCATAAATAGTTTATGCAGCGAGCTGAAATTGTAGGAAAATTGGGGCCACTCCATACCGATATCATTCATGCTAGAAAGGAATATTTCTAGGACATTAAGGAAGAAGCCTTGTCTACATCAAGATATAGGCGAGAATTCTTCAGTAACATTATGAGGAATCGAGAGCCATTTGGATATTGAAACTTCAAAGCCTCCTCTTCTCATTTCTATAAATATAGTAATATGATTTTAACGATGGGGCCTGATTGGATAGGATGTCGTTAGACCCCCAATCATATGGTATCCTCTTGATCAATATCACATATCTATAACTTGAAGGATCAAGAGGTAACCCAGGATTTCATTGTCCTTAAGCAGAAAAATGGTTTTAGGAATTACAAGGAGTTATATCCTTCTTATTCCCTAACTCAATTGTATCTAGACTACCCACTTGCATGTGGACATGTAACAAGGTAAGCTAGGGAGTATGTTGGGTTAGGAAAAAGGTATTATTTCTCTTCGTAAAATGCTTTATTTACCATTCATCCTTCTACGATTATCTTTGTTTATAGATTAAAATAAGGAAAATATCAGCTAAATTTGGATGAAAGAATTTGGTGACAAAATAGGCAAATCTAGCACAAGAAACTGAGTTTTTTCTATCTTCGTGTGCAGAGATGCGGACTGGGAAAAAGCCATTTAGTTGACAAAACAACACAAGGCCATAAAAGGGAAAACTACAGCGTCTTTGGCAGACAAGGTAGTGGGAGATTAGCTTGAACAATGCTATTTTATCACATGATAATATTATGTATTGTGAAATCCTCAGGATCCCCTAATCCTGAGGATTTTCTTTTATCTAGTTACTCTTTTATGTGATATATAGGGCCGAAAGGCAATTAGAGACGGTGTAGACTTTTATAATCTGTAATTATTCTTTTTGAAAACATATACGTTTTCATCTCATTGACTCTGTAAGTTATTACTTGCATTAATGAAAGAAGGTTGCGTTTAATACATATTCATATTATGAGTTCTTATTAAGTGGAGGCTTCTGGCAACTCTAGGCCTAGTGATGAGCCTCATCATTGGGTAATTTTATGGGCCTTAATTCACCTCCTAGCTTAGTCAAACCAACTATTCTCACAACTTATTGCATACTTTTCATTATATTTTGTTTATGAGATGAGTTAGAGCTAGATATTTTGCTTTGTGGTCTAATGTGCATGTAATGCAGGATTAAAGGATAAAAGCAAGGAATTTTAGCAAAGACCTTGGTAAAAACTCAAATGGGACAAGGGAGAGGAATTATAGGAGGGAAATCATCCTCATTTACTACCTCCCATTCGAATATTCCTCCATCAGCTCAGAGTGCAACTAGCCAAATCATGAGGACTAGAAGGTAGCCGAGCAAGTGGAAGTGAAAGCACCAGTTTATCTCTAGTTTGGGAGCCGAGCCTCCTTAATTTTAAGTAAGTCATTGGAGACTTCATATGCATAAGTAGAGAGGTCGAGGACCTTAGTAGGATTCAGACTTTTTATTGTAAAACTTTACTTTATTTTCAAGCTGCAAGACTTGTGACAGTTGTTGATGTAATCCATTGTTTTTATAATAAGAATGAGTTTTGTTTTGAGCCAGCACTGAGTTAACTCAGAGGGCTAAAGCTCTTGGGTTAGGGCCCAACCCTAGGAGCTAAGGCTCCTCTTTATTTTACATGTATGCTAGCGTAAATTCATGGTTTAATCGTTCATTTTCTTGAATAGTTGCATTTCCATTACAGAAGAGTAGCGCATAGATTCATGGTTTAATCGTTCATTTGCTTAAATAGCTGCATTTCCATTACAATAGTGTAGCGCATAGATTCATGGTTTAATCATTCATTTGATTAAGTAGCTGTATTTCCATCACAGCAGTGTAGCGTAGATTGGTTGTGTCTTAGTTTTCTTTCATTTGTGCCTTTTTCTTCAGTTAGCAAGGATTATACCCGTAGATTTCCTTTCACAACAACCCTGACCAACCACCGTCAACTGCGTGTCGCATAGCTTCTTTGTATTCATTTCAACATTTGACTTTATGCACTCCAAATCTCCATCGTCGATCTATCTACCTTGATCCAACGACTATCGTGTCATCTCAATACTTTATGCACTCCAAATCTCCATCGTCAATCTGTCAAGCTTGATCCAACGACTATCGCGCAATCTTGTGTGGATTCTTACACAGTCAATATCCGCCTGAGAGCATGCGAGAAAAGTGAATTTCTCGTGCTACGTGTCACCCAGTTAGGCTAACCACGTAAAATTTTGGAATTTCGTTTACAGCTTTGAGGGCACGCGAGAAACTGCTTACCGCCTACGGAAACTCGCTCCATCATTCCGCAAGTTTTTTACCCTTTTGTCGCCACGTGACTTGATGTGATCCAGCCATCTATTCACTTCATCTCCACTATAAGATCTCCACCGCTCATCTTCTAATTAGTCATGTTCTTCCATCTCTTGACTTAACCTCCCACGATAAGATCTCTACCATTCATCTCCCATTAGTCATGTTCGTCCATATCTTGACTTAACTTCCCGCGATAAGATCTCTGCTATTCATCTCCCGTTAGTCCTGTTCGTCCATCTCTTAACTTAACCTCCCGTGATAAGATCTCTGTCATTCATCTCCCGTTAGTCTTGTTCGTCCATCTATTGACTTAACCTCTCGAGATAAGATCTTCATCATTCATCTTCCATTAATCTTGTTCATGCATCTATTCACGTAATCTCCTATGATAAGATCTTTGCCGCTCATCTTCTGTTTTTATTGTTGCTGATCAATCCAATGGTTCCCATGAACCATTGCTTTGTTACATCCTCCTTTCACTGATTTTTATCTTCGCTTGCTCTTCTGCTTGACTCCTTACATGCTTCATTTTACCAAAACACCAAAAATGTGAAGACGGACTTAGTTTAGTCTCCTTGATTACACATTAGTTTGGTTTGATTCTCTTTACTTCTGTAACTTAGATAGCAGCATTAGGTTAGTGTTGATTTAGCAATCCCGCTTAGTTTAGCTATTTAAATGGTTAATTAGGATATGGTTTGATTTAGAATTACATGTTTTTTTCTTCATTACTGTAGTAGAGTAAGCTCTCTTAAAATAGATTTTCTCTTCTTCCATCAAAGACTGAAGATTCTTCTGACTCTATAGAATTCTGGCTTGGAACCCCTGGGGTCTCTTGCTAGATGAACAAGTGACAATAGGCAGGACCTTCACTTCTACTTGTGCATATAGCACTGTCACCTCCAAGTTTGTACGAACCCTGGGTTGATAAGTAAAGCTGGTAGCCCAGGAGTTGCAGCATCCTTGCTGCAATACTGGTGCTCATCACTTTTTGGCGTCATTGCCAGAGAGGTGTCAGAGTAGAATGTGATTACTTCTTTCTTTTCTTCTATTTCTAGTCTTCAACTTTCTTCCATTAGTTTATTTCTGCAAAATTAATCTAGTAGCTTCCTTTCTTTCATTTTTCATTATCTGCTTTCCTTTCCATTCTACAAGTAGAAATTCAATTCAGCAAGTATTTTCTTTCTATCAGTAGTTTTCATTCAATCGACAATTTCATTTCTGCAAAGTACTTTCTTGCTAAAAAATATTATAAAAGCCCCCAAAAAAAATTCCTTTCATGCCTCGTAGGAGTAGGGACAATTTAGGAAAATTCTTGCCAAATACCCCCACTGCATCCAATAGCCAACCTTCTCTCTTCTTCGGTGGCTATGAACTGGAGGAACCTTTAGGTGAGCAACCTAACATATTTGAAGAACCTATAGGGGCAGAAGAAGAAGAAGAAGAACCCATTCCTATTGAACCAATGGCTGAAAACCAAAATGACAGAGGGAATAGAGAGAGAGTTGAGGGTGCCTTCCCCATCAGGTAAACCAATCGGGACACTAAGATGAAGTATATAAGTCCCTCTTCCCTACCTCATTTCCATGGCCTGACCATAGAGGATCCTGACACTTTCCTATTTGATTTTGTTGTTATGTGCTGAACCTATGACTATACAAATGATGAGCAAAAGTTATAATTGTTTCTATATACCCTCAAGGATGCAGCATTGCACTGGTTCATGGGTTTACCTGGAGATAGCATCACAACTTGGGCTTAGATGCAACAAGATTTTAAAAACAAATATAGGGACTACTGTAGGTCAAGGGATACTAAAGAAGAGATTTTCAGGATGACCATGGGCTAGGATGAATCCTTAGAAGACTACGAAGAAAGATTCCCACTTAGTTAACAAAGGGCCAGGTGCACACTTGACCCCAAGTCACTAAAGTTGGTCCTGCGCAGAGGAGTAAGGGAAGATCTTCTAGATACCTTACATTTGTTAGCAAGAGGGGATATCTATCAATTACCCTATGAGGATAAGATTGTCTTTAGAAACCATTCTAGGGCAGCCAGGAAAAAGGGTAGGAGTAGTCAACCTATGGCCATTACATCATCTTCCAACTCATCCATCAAGGGTGAAATTGGAAATATGCTGGAAGATTTCAAAAGTGAGATGCTACAAACCCTTGCCTTGCAATTGGATACCATGAACATCAAAAGGAAGCAAGAGGAAGCAGAGAGAGCCTTGGCCATATTTTGTCTTAGATGCACCAACAGGCATCCTAGGAACGAATGTCCATTGAACTGCATTGAGATTTTATGCGTCTGTGAAGAAACCACTCCATAGACAAGTGCCCTTCTTTACCTGAACCCAAAGTTGTATATCAAGGAGCTGAAGGGGTCACTGGGCATCTTTGCTGCATCAACCAAAGGAGACCTCCTGGGCCTAGACCATACTAGTAGGACATGCAAGGGTCATCCCATGCATATTACAACCCCAACCAAACCATAGTTATACCTTCTTGGAAACCCCGTGCTCATCCTCCCTAGTCTACACCCCCTCCTTGGTCCTATGCATCTCAGTATCATTCCTAGCCAGCCAGCGAGTCATTTCAACCTCAGTGGAATACCCCACTCCAGGGGTGGAGGCTCCAATACAACAATGCTCTAGCTCTATTGCCTCCACCAGCTACCCAACCACAACTCCTACACTCTGCTCCACCCAAGCAACCCTAGATGTCTTCCCAGCCAAATCCGAACCCAATCAATAGGCAGGCTAAATAATTATAAAGTGGAGAGACATCATACCCAACTTATGTTGTAGAAATCTAGGAGATCAATCTAAGACCTAGGAGAATTCTCCCAGATAACCAACCTCCCTCTCCAAATATGGAGGTTGAGGAAGAAAGAGAGGAAAGCAACCTTAAATTAAATCCATTTCCTAAGAGATTAGCCCAACCACTCAAGCCTACCCCAAAAGAACTTGAACTTCTGGGAGAATTGAAAAATCTATGTGTAAAGATCCCCCTTCTCCAAGAAATAAAAGATGTTCCCATTTACAATAAGTTGATTAAGGAGAAATTCTTCAAGCATCCAGGAAGAAGAAAAAGGGATGCCCCTACCATTAATGTCATAGGGTAGCTATCTGACTTAATGCTGGGGCAAGTAATATGTCCGAAATATTTGGACCCTGGAAGCCCTGTAGTAGATGTGCACATCAATGGCACCATTGTCCCACACACTCTGATCGATCTTGGGGCTGCCATTAATGTGATGGCCAAGGACACCATGCTCAAGATCAACCTCCAAGGGGAATTGATGAAGACCATAATAGTTCTACAACTTGCAAACTATTCCACAGTCACCCCTAAGGGAATTGTGGAGGATTTGATGGTTTCAATTGACTCCTGGGAGTACCCTGCAGATTTCCTAGTTCTCTAGCCTAAGGCTAAGCTTACTGGTTACCCTCTCATACTTGGGAGGCCATGGTTGGCCACAACTAATTCTTACATTAGCTGCAAAGATGGGAATATGACCATCAAGAATGGGCATATGTCCAAGAAGTTAGTCCTACACCCTCTTGCTCAACCTTCTCTAGATCATGATTTACCTTTATGGTTGGAGGAGGAGGAAGAAGATGAGGCTTATTGAGCCCAAATTTATTCTTTGGAAGCAACCATAGGAGGAGGAGAACAAGATGAGGATGACTTAATTGAACACCTGCTCCAAATTCCAACTCCTAGTTCGTTACCATTAAAATAAGAAGTAAGGGAAACCCAGAACAATCATCCAATTGACTTATGCTTGTCCAATTCCAACCCACTCTGTTTCAAAACCATAGAATTTGGCCCAGAGAAAACTTTGAAAATTAATCCATCTCTTTCTACTTTCGAAGAGGAAAAGCTATGCAACATGTTGAGAGAGAACCTAGAAGCCTTCGCTTGGAGTTACAAGGAAATGAAGGGAGTACACCCCTCAGTGTGTAGTCACCACATATACATCAAAGAAGGTTTCAAGCCAGTACGGAAACCACAAAGGAGGATGAATCTAGCTCTTAAAGATATAGTCAAAGAAGAACTCCAAAAAATGCTAGATGTAGGATTCATTTACCCTATCTCTAACAGTGAGTGGGTCTCTCCTTTAGTGTTAGTTCCCAAGAAAAATGGTAAGTGGAGGATTTGTGTCGATTACAAGGAGTTTAAAAAAGCCACAAAGAAGGATAATTTTCCCCTACCCTTCATTCACCAAGTGCTAGATGGCTTGGCAAGGAAAAAGTTATTTTCTTTCCTAGATGGATTCAATGGTTACAACCAAAACCAAATCTGCCCAGAAGACTAGGATAAGACCACATTCACCTGTCCTTGGGTACTTTTGCCTATAGGGTCCTTCCTTTTGGCCTATGCAATGCTCTTACCACTTTCCAGAGAGCAGTCTTGAGTATTTTTTCTGAATTAGTACATGATGCGGTGGAAATTTATATGGATGACTTTACACCTTATCTCTGTGATTTTCAAGAATCCCTGACTAACCTAGGCAAAGTTTGCACAAATGAATTGAAATGAACCTGTCTCTCAATCTAGAAAAATGTGAATTCCTAATGACTAAAGGGACTGTGCTAGGTCATTCAATATCTCAGCAAGGACTGCAGGTGGACCCAAACAAAATAGCAATCATCCAAAGGGTCCCACCTCCTCAAAAGCAAAGGGATGTCAGGAGTTTCTTGGGGTTAGTTGGATACTACCGAAGGTTCATAAAGGACTTTAGCAAGTTGGCCTCTCTTTTATTTGGGTTGTTGGCCAAAGATTCAGATTTTATATGCTCAAAAAGCTGCCAAGAGGCCTTAGACATTTTAAAGGGTAAGTTACCCACTACACCAATTCTTCGAGGCCCAAATTGGGCCCTCCCTTTTCATATTCATGTTGATGCCTCACACAAATCCATAGGAGTAGCCTTAAGTCAAGTAGAGGAGAAATTGCCCTATGCCATCTATTTTATCAATAATAACCTATCAAAGGCTGAGCTAAATTATACTGTGACCAAAAAGGAACTCCTGGCTGTTGTGCATTCATTAAACAAATTTAGGAATTACATTTTAAGCTATCAAACATTTGTGCATACTGACCATGCTGCAATCAAATATTTAATGAATAGACTAGATGTGAATGCTAGAATTATAAGAGGGTTGCTTTTATTACAGCAGATTGATCTAACTATTGTTGATAAGCTTGGTGTTCAGTAATAAAAGGTGTCTTTTTAACTCCTAATTATCTTCACGCTAATTGTCAACCCAGGGATGATTTTTTATCTCAAGAGTGTACTCAGTCTGAGGCGGACACTTGATTAAAGAGTAATGTTTTGTAGTATAGTGTATTAAAATGCAAATATAAATGAATGCTGGAAACAAAATCTAATTGGAACAGCAAGAAACTGAAATGTTCTGAACTAAATCATTCACTCAAACAATCATCAGTTGAGGACTCAGTAATGATAACTCTCTCCCCTATAAACTGGTGCAAATGAAAATCAATCATAGGCAAGATCTCTAATCTGAGAACTTAAACAGCAATAGTCAATATTCTTTACAGTTGTTGATCTTTCAATCCACACTAAAGCAAATAACTGGAAATGGAAATTCAATTGGAAATGCTTACTAAAACACACTTACTTCAATAAGATTTAAAAGGCGAAATCAAATCCTTGCAGAAAAGGAACAACAACTAAGTCTATTGGAAAACTGAATAGCAAAGCTTCATCTAACAGAAATGATTTATTAATGGAAAGGAATAGTAATTCTAAATTACTAGAATTGAACAATCTTAAATATAACTGAACAATAGAGCTAATTAAATAGAAATACACAGCAACTGCAAATGTAACTGAATCGTCAATCTTAATCTAGCAGATTGAACAACAATCGCAAGTATAGATGAATAGCAATCGCATTTATAATTGAATAGTAATTGTTGCTATTAAATGAACAGTAATCACAGTTAAAAATGAACAACAAATTCTGAAATGGACAGCGCATTCTTATATCAGACATAACAGCATGACATTTTAAGTTGTAAATAATAATCTTGCTATCAATGCAATCCAATCACGATTTTGATATAACAGGGAAATTCAGCGAAATGTTCAGAAACAAAAGATTATTGAATAAAACAAATTAAAGAAATGAAAAGGAAATCAAACCATCACATGAAACTGTAAAATAATGATACAAGAAGCAAGTGGATCCACCAGGGCCGAGCCCTTAACCGTTGGTGAAGCACCACCAGATTACTTCAGAAGATGTGAAGGAACTGCAACTGTTTTTATATGTTAATCATTGCATAAACATTACAATAGTTTCATTCTTTGCTTCAACAACGAGAGTCAACAATAACAGTTACAATTTCTCAATAGTAATTCTCCCATTCCTCCTATCCTACCCTATCTATCTCTAATCTAACAATCCATCTAATTCTCTTTCTAATCATCCATCATGAATCATGAATCCATCATTCCCCTTCTCTGATCTCTGTTCTGATTTAAATACACAGAGAGAAAAGAGAAGTTAAAAACGTGATGATTACAAAATGATTCTCATTACAAAATTGGATTTCTCACAACAAATCGATAAACAAGATTCTATCTGGAATATATCTTCATCAATCATTCAACAGGAATAGGTCGAATTTGGCATTGCAGCTGAGATATTTTGGAAAACGGCCACAACAGCGAATCTGAGAAAAACGTCTTCAGAGAACCTTCTGTTTCTCTTAGTACGGGCCGAATTTGGGAAAACGGCTCAATACAAAAATAATTTGGTCCGTTCAGGACAAAACCCGTGTTTCGGATTTTCCATATTCTTCTCCATTTGCCCAAAACATTCAATGCAAAATTGTCGCTTCTTATTCCAGCGAATTTCTGAGTTGGCAAATTTAATGATCAAATATTAAATCTGGAAAATATCTTGGAGGCTAAAATGGTGAACAAGTTTATTAATAAACCATAATTGGTAAAATCATGCATAATAATCGATTTATTAAAAATAAAGGAGAAGAAATAATATTTATCCATAAGAGCATAAATAATTATAAGATGGAATTATACGATAAACCATGATAAATGACGTGATAAAGAATGGTAGAAATGGATGAAATAGATGTTAAAATGTGATAATAATAATGACATATTAACGGCCCAACATACCCCCAAACTGAATATATTGCATGTCCTCATGCAACCCAAAAC
>JABXJQ010000062.1_pt1 | contig 14507 bp, 19 predicted proteins | sample 7436221 | NCBI WGS metagenome assembly JABXJQ01 (sample SAMN14395755, study PRJNA613071) | wetland metagenome | isolation source: water sample H0 from high-altitude wetland | place: Chile: Salar de Huasco, high-altitude wetland | collected 2015-11-10
CCGGGTACTCTCAACCGAGGGTTATCGGGGCGATAAAACGCATCCGAAACAAAGCATCCCAGGATACGTTCGTGAAGATCGGGATAATCTGCGAGAAGCTGGGGATATGAATTGTGCCGTTTTTTGCCGCCTTATCTGCCATTTAAGGGACTTTCACCCTATAAGTGGCATAACACTATAACTCGACACCTTTAAACGCATGATACCTTAAAAACGCTTAAATCAAACGAAAATGAAAAAACTGTTACTCCTGATCGCAACCGTTCTTCTCTGCTCGTGTTCGTCGTATCGCACGGCAACCTCAAAATGTGCTGCCTATAACGACACCAAAGCCGCCAAAGAAAGAGCTGACTACCCAAAACTTCACAAGAAAAACCAGTTTAACCCCAAGAGGCACTACAATGAAAACTTCTGGAGCAAGTTCTACAAGGAAAACCGTCGAACAGCGTCTCGATAAGGTTGTCAGCGAGATCATTCGCAAGCGTGACCGGGTTTGCATCACCTGTGACCGTGAACCGCCTTTGAGTGCGGGTCACTTTATGAAACGCCGGCACACGGCAACCCGATGGAATCTTCACAACGTAAACGGGCAGTGTATGGATTGCAACCGTGACGACAATTGGGAGGTTTATAAAGATGCGATGATCATTAAATACGGCTTGGAGGAGACGAGCCTTATCATATCACTTGCCCGGGCAGACATCAAACTCGCAACCTCAGAGCTTGAACAACTTCTTGAAATCTTAAACAAATACAACCGTGGAATCAATCACAAGCATTGAACTCGTAAAACAAGTTCTTACAGAAAAACCCCAGACACGCAATGACTTTTCAATGCTTATTGCCTATGTCTGGTCGTATCAAACCCGACACTCAAACCTCACACTCGAGATGGTTGTTCAGCTTCTGTTTGCAAAGAAGCTCACCCCAGCCGAGAGCATAACCCGAACGGCTCGCAAGGTTCAGAAGCGATACCCGCAGCTCAGGGGTGAAAAACACGGTGACATACTTACGGTATGAGACACAAGAAAATTAAAGCGATTTCAGAGGAGGAGGCAAAGAAAGAACGCCGCCTCAAGCCTGTAAAAATAGATGACAAGACAACTATTCTTGTACCCTTTGACCGGGATGCTACCGAAGCACGAAATGAGTTTCTTTTGAAGCTCAGTGAAGCAGAGCGCAACCGGCAGAACTATAATAAACACGAACCATGAAAACATTATTAATTTTATTTGCTGTTTTAACTTTCGCCTCGTGCGAAAAGCAAAAAGAAGAAATCAAGGCAGACACGGATTTGGGAACTGTAACATTCTGGACAACCGAATTTAGTTTAGATAATTCATCGGTGAGCGGTTGGTTGTTATGGGTTGACGGCGTTAGGATAGGCACTATAAACAAGCCTTATGTTATAAACACTACTGATGATATACCCGTATGCGGCGACAAACGATTCACTACTCAATTACTAACACCAGGTAAGCATAGTTATCACTTAACTTGTTTTATCCTTACTCAAGCACCGCCTAATTATTTTGTTGGTCAAACATATTATTTTGATGTGACTACAAAAGGATGTGTGATTATCAGAGCAACGCAATAAAAAACATAAATCATGATCGAAATTGTAATGTTAATCGTACTTGCCACAGCCATTGTGCTAAACGTGATAACGCTAATAAGTATCTTCGGCTTCAACGAAACGAAAAGAGAAATTGACGACGCACGTCTACGCGATGAGACAAGGCGTATTTTCAAAGGGGTATGACAGCAGACGAGGCTCGCAAGATCGAGGGTATGTTCGGGCGTGTAGAAGCCCGGGGAGACAAACGAAACTACCCCGTCGTTGTTTACGGCAAAGTAGTTAAAAGCGATAGTTATTGGCTACTGTTTGAGACAACCGAAGATGAGTTGATGCTGTTTTCACTTCGCAAGATCGAGTGCTTTTCAGCAAGGGCAAAGAAACGGTATTTGAAATTAATTAAAGTTCCAAGCAATCCCTGATAAGATGAATAAATTCTTATCTGAGAACGAGTACCCCAACCCCACCGACAAATATTGCCAGAGAGAAACCGTGCCGGCAATTGAAAGTTTTAGCGGAGCGACTTCAACTACTTCTGTTCCAAACAGCACGATAAGGTTTGCCGAGAACACCTGGTAAGGATCACCATCCTCTTTCGGCACAAATTTGCTGTACGAAATTCCTGTTCCTAAAGATGAAAGAGGGGCGATGGTGGCTGGACTTGACAAAGAAATTTGCATTGCGGACAGCTGAACCATAGGTCTGATTAACCACACATCATTTACGCCCCTCTTGTTTTCAGAATAAGTAAGTGAACCAATGGGTTTAAAAAAGCCTTGAGAATACCCCACACTTGCTATTAGTGCAAGGCAAGCAATCATAAAATATCTTTTCATCATCGAATTATTAAAGTGTCACCCGGTTGAACAAACGTCCACACGCGCATACCATCGCCCGTGAACGCATGACTTGGGGCAGACCACGAAACAAGCGTTTGATTCCAGTAATCTTCAAACACGGGTATGCTATCAGGTATAACCGAGGATGCCCACAAGTCTGTTCTGGCAAGCATACGGTCAGCGATATTGTAAACTGCATCTATCTTCTCGTAAACACCCGTGATAAGTGTGCTATCAATAATTGTTATAGTCGGCGGCACAGTATCGACAAGTGTTACGTTAAAAAGTAAGTCGGTGAAGTTGCCAAAATTATCAATAGCTCTAATCATTGCGTTTGTTGTCGGAGCAGTAAGCCACGATCCTCTTGTCGGCGACTGCCAGACGGTGTCAATGCCGCAATTATCTGTAAAGAGAAACTTTGGTAGATAGTCAGGCATAGCAGCTCCACAAGTCTCGTCAACGTAAATAAATTGCGGAGGTATGCTCTGGGACATAATACAGGTGCAACTCGTCATCACGGCTGCGGCAAGAATTAGTAATAGCTTTTTCATCTTATAATTATTTGAAATTTCGAGGGCAGTATTGCCCGTAAAGCATTCATAGCACGGGTCGATTCACTCACATCTAAAAATCCATCCCGGTTGATATCGACAAACTTCAGCCCGACAAGTATACACCCGAGAGTGTCAACCGCTTTAACACCTCGTTCAATGGCACGTTCAAATATTATTCTCATTGCGGCGTAGTTTCCGATATGAATAAGTATATCGCTTCTGCCTGGCACATCGTTTATGAGATAGCAAATGTCATGTTTGCGGCTGCGGATGCGGTCAACCGAATATTCGCCCGGAGGAATGCAAGAAATGTTTTTGTGGTTTTCAAGATAGGGCAGCTCAAGCGTTTTAACTTGAGCCACCACATCTTCTTGATCAAATATGACTAACACCCCCGGCGTTTGAACCTCGCCGTAGTTTCGTGAGATCAGCGCAAACATTTACACAGGCGCATCTTGTTTGAAGAAGATACCGACAAGAGCAACAACGCCGGCGATTACTGAAGAGATCAGCGGAAGCGCATTTGCTGATTGTTCAGGCGTGACAACGCCAAAACCTACGAGGACGGCAAAAATCAAGGCAATTATCGAAATTACCGTTTGCATCCATGTCGATGACCATTCTTTTTTAGTTGATTTTGCTTTCATTTTTTTAACAGTTTAGTTAAGCAAATATATGAATTAAACAAACGCAATGCTATTCATTAATTCAGCGTTGCCTAAAAGCATTGGGGTTTGCTCAAAGTCTTTGTTCGGCAAATACAAATCAAGCCGCTTCTGCCATGTTACATACGCCTCCCCGGGCTTGATGCAGCGTGTCAAATAGTAGGTGTGCGCCCCGTTAAAACGGTTCGCGATATAGGCATCGGCACTTGTTTCATCCTCCTGACAGCCGGCAAAACAAATATACGACAGTGACTCTTCGGTAATGTTTCGCACTACATTAAATGTTTCGGGCATCTCTTCAGACGGCATAAATCTCGAACGAGCACACATACCCTTCGGGCTGACTGCCCCTGCCGAAAAGCAACTATCAAGGAAAAACACCACGTTAAGCCCTGCGGGTTTCTCGGTCATCAGCTCAACCCATTCCTTATCGGTGAACGTGCCATCGTAGAGGTAAAGTGCCTCGGAATACCCGTTTATCTCCGTTTTATCCCGTGTATATGTCCCGTGACCGCTGTACCCTATCACCAAATGTCCCGTAGGCATGGCGGCAAAAGCAGCTCTTACCTCGGCTTTAACTCTTGACCTTGTGCATTCACTATCACGAAACAACTTGAATGTAAAGTCAGCCCAGTGACGCTTCAGCACCGCTTCCTTGTCCTCCTGGTCGTTCAAACACCCTCTCAGGTCGTTGTCCGTGCCTTTATAGTCGTTGATGGCGAAGTCTATCAGGCATCTTCTGCCGTATGCGAACGGTTGTTTTTTCTTGAAGCACATATCATAGTTTATTAAACAGTTCAACCATAATGCGCCGTAGCCCGACGGTATCGTAGATAGCCATCACTACCCCTATAACGACAAAAACCAGCAGCGTCACCGCCCACCAGTTCTTATGTACCCACTTGCCGAACTTCTGATGCTCTCGAAACTCCTTGACAACCTCTGCCCTTTTCTCACTCTCCTCCTGCAGCTCTGCTACCGTGCCGTTAAGTTTTTTAAGATGTGCCCTTATACCCTGAAGCTCGGAATTTGTCACCATCGCATTAGCGTCTATCGAAGCAAGAATGCCACGGATACCTTCAGCGTGCGCATCACAAGTCTGCCGGATGGCTTGTAAAATGATCTCATGCTCTGTCCTACTCATCAACTACTTTTTTATAGCCCCTCCGCCCGCTTCCGACGACAAGCAAGGGACTGGTTTATATAATTGTCTCCACTATTATCCATGCAAACGTCCCCACAAACTCATATCAGAACATCTTTTTAAATCCTACTTCAAACCCCTTGTTTACTTCAGCGTAAATCACCGGAGGCTTTTTAAATATCTTCAACGCAGCATACGAAAGCCCTACACCGATAACACCGCCGAAGGTTGTAGCCGCAATATCCATAACATCAAAGTTATGTTCTTTACCGAAAAGTATCTCTTCTGACACGTCCCAGAGCTCCTTACCTACTCCCGCCATAACCGATGAAGCCACACCCACTAAAGCAGATTCTTCTGCGGATAAATCAAGTGAGTTACCCATGAAAGTGCCCCACGTACCCGCAAACGCTCCAGCAGCCATGTGCCACTTCTTGTCAAACGGGATAGGCTCCACTATCTGTGCCGTCACCGTTAATGTTGCTATGCTCACCAAAGAGCAGGCGATGAAATGCTTTAGTTTGTCGTTCATATATCTATTACTTGTCCTCCGGTGGCTTCTGCAATAGTACCCGGAGAGTTGTCCCTTTGTAATAAGCCATTTGCATCAGCCGAATAATCTGCCGTTGCATTATCTAATACCGTACAATCCTCAGCAACTATATTGTAATGCTGCAACGACTGTGCGCCACCCTCACATGAGAAGCCAACTGTGTTATCATGCGAATAACACCTACGCCATCTTATGTTTCTGTTAATCCAATTAGGACTTGCGCCAGTCCAGCATTCAAATCCATGAACAACGCCCGATGCCTCACAATCCTCAAATAAAATGTTTTCACACTCACCATAACATTCAAATCCATCCAAACTTCCTATCCCAGTTGATGGTAATACAACACAATTTCTAACTATTACATCAATACATTTATCAAAATGTGTTGCATCTGCAAATCCGGCACTTGCCGTTGATTTAAATGTACAATTATCCCAAAGTATTCCCCTTGAGACATTTGTCTGCATACAATATGATGTTTGTTCTCTGAAATTTAAATCATGGAAATCTACATATTCACCTGTAAAATTAATCCCTAACGCACCCCCATTTATTGTTGCATTATTTCCCAACACTTTTGTATGGTTATCATACCATCCCGAAGGCACCCCAACAAACCCCGTTGTGCCTGCCCCTAAATTGTACGTTCCATCTACCGCAAGGCTTAATGTATCGCCTTTATCCATTGTTGCGATAGCAGCCGCAATATCACCCCCGTCTGCAACCGCTACTGTCTTGGGTGATTTATGTCCTCCGGCAAATGGATTGATTGCAGGTGCAAATATTGACAATGCAGAACCCGTTAACCTCGAAGGATAAACAGACAATCCAGTTACGGTAGATGAACCGTCTATTTTAATGCCTGTTTCGTTAAAATTATATCCGCATATCTTATTTTCTAATGGTAAATTAGCGGCAGCAGAATCTACTAATATATGATGTCTGTCTCCTTTATATCTTATTGACAATGGATATACGGTTGCTGGAGTAAAGGTATATGCTACACTTGCTATCTCTGTTTCAGCCCCCGCCATTCTTCTAATGATCTTAATTGTGTTTGATGTGTCATTAAATCTTGCAATCATACAATTATCATCATCTACCCTTCTGTATCTTATATTTAATACTTCATCTAATACCGGAGTCCAGGTAAAGTATAACAACCCATCTGCCGCACCCGTACAAGTTTGCCCGTCAGGTGGCGTGGCATTTGAATATAAATTTAATCCAGTTGCCGTATTAAAAGGTGCTGGTAACGCAGCAACTCTTTCAAATTTTTGTGTAAGTGCATGATTATAATTACTTAACGCAGGATATAGTGTTGCCGTTGCTCCTGTTCTTGATATAAAATATAAATTATAATCAAAAAAGTAATATGATCCAAGACTTCTTAACATACAAGAAAACACTCCCGCATAAGCTACATATCCTAATCTAAAATTTTCTGGTTGAGCAAAATAGGGACTATGGTTTACAAAATGCTCACCTGCATAACCTAAATCTTGCCCTGTTCTCCATTGATTACATAAAAATGATTCGTTTGATGTTAAACTTAATCTTTGAGAATGCATTACACCGTTTGCCCTTGTTGCCGCAGCACCGTAATACCCATTACGACCCCAACCAGCGGTGGCTGGAGCAGGTATAGTCAATACATCTCCGCTGATACTCAACTGCCCGTCTGTTTCAACTACCGTTAATGCTCCGGTAGGCTCACAGTTTCTTGGTGTTCCAAGCGGTGCTGCATCGTCTGTTAAGAACTCATCCTGCAACGTAAATACAGGGATAAATGTTATAACAACATTAGATGCGGCACTTTCCCCTCCGGCAATAGTAGTGACATAAAAGTAATACAATATCCCTGCTGTCAATCCAGTAACCGTCTTACTATTTGTTGCAGAAGTAGTGCTGCTACCATAAGTCACCCCGTCAGTACCATAATAAACTTTATACGATGTAGCACCCGAAACAGCATCCCACGCTAAATCAATCTCCGTTGCACTATTTGGTGTAGCCACAAGGTTAGTAGGTGCTTCCGGTGCTGCCGCCCCCCCAAATGCAAAGGGTACGCATATTCTCGTAACTGATATTCCTGCCATGTTATTTTGTATTAATCGTATCATTAAATTAATCCTTCCGTTATCTGAACCATTCCCTTCCACAATGTAAGTTGTGGCGACAATTCGACAAGATGACCCTTGAACCGCCCGCAACAACTGATGTTTTCAATCGCCGCCGCTGATATATTTAAATACGATGTTGCAACCGCCAATTCCCCACCCGTAGTTGACCAGTCGCATATTATAGTACCGTGATTGTTGACAATAACAAGTTGTAGCGATTTGCCCGTAAGATCATAGTCCTCCCACAATGCGGTTGTCGTGTTGTATTTTTGAACATTAAGCGTAATGTCGATGTCGTCACCATGAACTATCAATATCGGGTCGGTTGCGTATTGTGAGTTATAGATCATAACCTTATTTTGTTTGTTAATCCCGTCTATAATCAATAAGGGGAACAATGCCATTTAAGACACGTTCCCCTCGATAGGCTTTGAAGGGGCAATGTCCCAGTCATCTTACCACCCTACAAGGAATGTCCCTGTCGTATTCGTCTTATAGACCTTCTTTATGTTCAGAGGCAGCCAGTCACCGACATACGTTGTAGCCATCACCGTCGTAACAGTGAAGTCAGTCCCGTCGGCAAGTTGTACCTCGATAACCCCCGCCGCCTCGACGGCAATACGAAACGTGCCATCAGGGGAGTTGAGGTCAGCGGTGTAATCCCCGGCGAGGGCAGCCATGCTGACCACCCCCACCGCCTCATCAGTCCCATTGATAAAGAAACCGATGTGATTACCCAGTGCGTCTTTTGCTGCGCCCGGGTATGCGTATATGCCGCAAGGATCAGCCATTATGTTTGCTCTCTATCGTCACACTCGTCGCAAATCGTTGCATCACAGTTGACGAGCTTGATTGCGAGCTTGTCGCACTCATCAAGACCGAAGCCCAAGACAACCAGGGATTCAGGAGAGACACCTAACTGTGTTGCGTAATCACAGCTAAGTGAGTTGCAGTCCGTACAGTCATCCGGTACGACCATCGTAACACGGAAGCCAAGAACGCCACCGTTGGCATCAAGCACAAGGCAAGAAGCAAGCATTTGAAGGAGGTTTGCTGGGAAAGGATACCCACAAACATCTACGGGATTAGCATCAGCCATTTCTTTTCAGTTTTTAATTTGTTATGCCATTGGTGAATCGCCGACAAGCGGTGAGAAGATTGACTTCCACTTTGCCGTTCCCATGAACTTGACAATATCTGCCCGGTCACGAGGTATCATAAGGTTTGCCCGCACCGTGGCGAGGATACCTTCGTTGCCTCCGTAAAGGCGACCATCAGAGGTCTCAAACCATATCTTGAACTTCATGTTGCATTCAAGGGTCATCAGCCAGTTGTAGTTGATGTCGTTGGTCTCGTCAACCTCGAACGTGAGGGTGAACTGTTTGAACCCAACAACTGTCCTGTCGCCAGAGATCGTTATCTCGCTTTGTTCGGCTTCAGGCAGATCACCAAAGACGGTAAGTTCCCTTATCTCGTCTCCGGTCACAGTGGCACTCTCAGAGAGGCGTGTCGTCCACTCGCCGATAAGCTCCACGTTGGTAAAGTCATCAGCATCGGCAGCAGCCATATACAGCTTAACAACTTCTCCGTAGTGAATATCGGGAGCGCATTCATCAAAGTTCACCGCTGGCAGACCAGTACAATCTGTTGGGCAGGTCGGAATTGTGAGCAAACTCATAATGTGTTGATTTTAAGTTAGTTACAGTTAATTAATCTTTTGTTTATATAATATTGTTTTCTTGCTTCACTCATTTTTTTCTTAGTTTCAGGAGTATTTAAATGCGACTTATAATTTGGCTTCTTAACCCCTTTAATTGAATTTATTAATTTTGTCCTCGACTCCTCACGCATCGGCACACCTTTATTCCACGGCGTACATCCTTTTAGCTTGGCACTTATCTTTGCTCTGTCCTCTGGGCTATTTTTTCGCCCTTTCTTAAACTCAGTGGCAGGCGATAGCCGTTTACCTTTTTGGGCTATGCTTAGTTTTTGCTTTGCTTCATCAGACATTTTTTTGCCCTTAGTCGGCGAAACCCTGCCCTTCATTGCGGCACTTAATTTTGCCCGATGTTCATCCGAAAATTTCTTGCCGTAATTAGCGTTATTTGCACCTTTGAATTTAATACTAAGTTTAGCTTTTGCCTCGTCGGTATGTTTGTAGCCAGTGTGTGCATACGCCTTTAATCTACCATTGAAATAAGGCTTATAAACGTCAATGAAATACTGTTCGGTAGTTACAAGGTCATCAACATCACAGCCGACAATAATAGAAAAAACAAGATCATTCTTCCCGTACTTATTATAGTGTCTCTGGAGTTTTTGTGAGTGATGCTTGTTTCTTTTCAGTTGAAAAAGATGTTGCTCCCACCGTCGCACAATGTCAGCACTGCCCCCGATATAAACTCTCTTGGGTTGTGCTTTTGATTGTATCATATATACACCGGCAGTTAGCATTTTCATTTTTAGTTAATATTCCAAAAGTATTTCAATTTTTGCGTAATGTGTAAAACATAAAGTTTATTTATAATTCAAATGCTCCTATTGACGGCGGTACATTATAATCATCTCCGTCACAATCCTCGCTTAACGCCACATAAGTACCAGCATTTACAAGGCTTGATGATGCGGCAAGGTGCAAGAAACTTAATTGTGGTAAACTAAAGTCACTTTGCCTACTGCCGTCAGCACCTACACTTGAAACCGACAAGAAGTCTGCGTCAGTTACAGTAAACCCGTTCCATGAACAAAAAGCGTCATCTGTCGTAGCACACCCTGAGAAGTTATTACCTCCATTGGCATATCCTATACAGTTCCTGAGTACATCTTCTTGTATATACCAGTTGAAGTAGAACCCATGCAGATCATTGTCATACGCTACACAATTATATAATCGTGTGGAGAAGTATAGGTCATTAGCGTCAGGTTGTGGGTCAAACCCATTTACCCTGTTCTTGAATGCAATACTATTATAAACACTTCGCAATATGGTTACTGTTGCGGGAGCTGTTTTGCCGCCAAGTTTAAATCCTATGCCATCGCCGCCAGTAGTCCACGTATCAGGAATATATCCGTTCCAAAACGACCAACAACTGTCTATTATTATATTGGCGTTGCTGTTTCGTAAATCCCAGCCATCATCGCTATTAGACCATGCTCGACAAGCCCTGAATATGATGTTATCATTATTTACACCTCCAAAAACAAATCCGTCACCAGACCCATAAGGTGCTCCCCATGTATCAGAATATGGATCAGAGTTGTGATGACTGTCGCAATTCAGAAAGGTTATATTTGTTATTGCAGAAGGTGACTCTTGAGTAAAACCCTGCCCGCCAATATGATCTACCTCAACATTTTCAATATAGCAATAATTACAGTCATTGCCCATAGAAAATCCTTTTGAAATGTAGTCACCATCGGCAGACTGACCTAAGTTCGTTATTCTAATTCCTTTTATGTGAATATAATCTGCTGATGCCATCAAAAAGGCGGTGTCCCAACTCGAGGGGGTAAAATCACTGAAGTTTATTATTACTGTTTCACCAGGGTAATTCCATATATTTATATAACTCGATGCCGTGCCGTCCTTCCCCGAAATAGAGGTTTTACCCATGATCGCATAAGTATAAGTGCCACCTCTGATATATAATGTATCGCCAGCCGCCAGCTCTGACCACCCATGATTAATAGTCTTCCACGGTGAAGTAATAGAACCGTCGCCCGTTGTGTCATCCCCAGTAGTAGATATAAAATATGCCGGGCTGTTTAGCGGTGAAACATACGGCGTAACGGTCAGGTTATCACAACAAGCCCCGATAATAACTTTTTCATCCATGTCAAAAGTCAAAACAACTGTTCCTTGCCAACAGTATTTCTCGAACTGCCAGTCAACCTCGACATCTACATTATAAACCCTTTCAATCTCCCCAGTCTTAAACGTGAGCCAAATGTTGTCATGTAATTTCATTCGTTGCATCGCGTCAACAAGATAGTCAGGAACGAGTGCCGTGCGTATGCGATAACGCTTCATCTGGCGGCGGTAGGTTGCAATAAAGTCGCCTTCGCCATCTTCTTGCCCGTCCTCTGTATCCTCGTGAAAAGGCTCAAGGACATCACCGTCGAGGTAAAACAAGAACTTCTGCCCACCCTGGTAATAAATGTTACCAAGGTCACAGGTGTTCCAGTATTCAAATTTGAGATACTTATTCATGTAATGATATTTGTTATATCGTGATAAAAACTGCCGATCGGAATCCCGGTTAAAGTTTGCAATGGGTAAGTGCCGGAAACATAGTGCAAGTAGCCTATCTCACCCGCAGTTATCGCCCGCTCAAGCGAAAGGTCTATCCGCGTACTATAATTCATTAAAGAACTTACAAGCACCTGACCCCCGTCAAAATACACAAAGAAATCACCCACCTCTGGTTCGCTTAACGGGTCAAATTCAACATCAAGCCAAATTGTAACAACATTTACGGCATCGTAACCGACAACAATGCTAAGTATATCTAAACTACCGATGCAACTATCAAATAATATCAGACCGCTTTCACTTCGCATCACACAATTATTAAAGTCAACAAGCACACGGCTTCCGTCTGGTATGTCATTCATGTTGCACACAGCATCAAACGGTACGGAGAAATAAGAATGCTCCCCGTCAACTATTTCGAGCTTATAAATACCACATTCAAGGAAAGGGTAAAAGCACTCCTCTTCGTGTATATAATAAGTCTTACCGGCGATAGTCAAAACATCAACTGTGATATCGGTCAGCTCTTCGACATAGCAATCGTTTGTCACGTCATAAAGATAAACGGTAATCGTACCAGACGTGGCGTTTGCAGTCGAGAACATAAAAGGCAGAAACGTATCACACGGTGCAATCAATGGTATGGTTTCAAACTGCTGCTCAGTAAATTTAAAGGGTATCATCATTTCGTCACGGATCGTGTAAATGTTCGTCACGAGGGTAAAGTCAACTACCGTGAACGGCTCAAACCACCACATCTCACCGGCAGTGACACGAAACTCATAAGCACCACAATCAAGGGTATAATCTGTAACAGAACCATTATATGAATGGATATAAAACCCCTCTGTTTCAACTGTATCAATCGTAAGTGTTACATCAGTCCATGTATCAGAGCCGTAAGGTGAAATCTCTGCTTTGACGTAATCACCGTTAGAGATAATCTGAAAAGGCAGAAGCGATGTTTTACTTGTCACAAGCAGGGGGCAACACCCGCCAGAATAGCAAATCATGTTTCGTGCTATGTATGACATCCACGGCTGCGGCTCTTGCTTATGACAGTTATATATTGACATTACCCATTGTATTATACATCGTAACCAATACCATATTTTTTTCATAACTATCCATGTGGACACCAAATAAAATCAGAATCAACTTCATTTGAATAAGCGGAACAGCCGCTAATATTACAAGCCTTGATTTTATAATAAAACGTCTGCCCGTGTTCCTCTCCACCATCATAATCAGAATATGTGTCAGTCAGCGAAGTCGTTAATAAACCGTATGCTGGATTTAAAAATTTATCAGGATTTCTGTATATTTCGTAATATGTTGCTCCGATAGAAACGTTCCATGTCACGATGATAGGATCACAAAAATCACTCTGACTTGCACCGTTAAGAGTAGGAGCGGCTGGAACTGCCGGTGGAGCTGGCGGCACAGCAGGACAACTGCTTGTATTATCAATACGATCATAAACCATACCGCCATTTACAAATACCGACCATCCATCAAGTGATGAATCTTCAATATTAAATTCATATAGAACAACAGGCGCACCCGGGTCAGCGAGTAATTGATAGTAATAAACATCGCCTGTTGGAATGGTTATTTCAGTACAATCTGTTCCATTAAGTCTGATACACAAATAGGTATCATAGACGTTAGGCTCGGAGAGATAAATGTATGCGTCAAGCGGTGCTGCATCATGAATAATGATATTTAAAGACTTCGGCGCAGCGGGCATCTCAACCTCCTCATCGGTATCTTCGCCATAAAGAAGCACAAATTCAACGTGACCATCAGGATGAATGGTGGCACTATTAACATATCCTTTTTTCTCGTCAAGATAGGTTTCCCCCAGCTCAGTTGTGATGTAATCAGTGGGGTCATACCCGTCCTCATAACATACGATGGCTTTTATTTCATGTCTAATGATCTTGCGGGCAGAAATAAAATCCATAGCAGTTGAATTAATCCAACCGCTCATTAATACACGGTTATGAAGATGAAATGCTCGTAGAAGATAGCTCCACGAGTTACAATAGTTATAACTCGCATCCCCGCTTTCGTAAGCAGCCCCGTAGTAAACATTGTAATTACCAGCCGAAAGTTCGTTTGATAATATCACCCAGCCGTCATCAGATATGTTATTTAATAGCCCTTCGTTCGGCGATAGCTGCTGGTCTGAAACAGCCGCCTCAATCATCTCGATATCTGTTGTGACGTTTATTAAATATTCGGCAGAGCTTGCACTTACAGTACAAACATCATCATATTTGATTATATGCTCGGTGTAGTTACTGTCATTAGATTCCATAAAGTTAAACTTCTCAAAACGAGGCATATCGTCTCTGAGATAGTTATATTTATTTTGCCTTTGTGATATTAATTGAGTGCGAAGATCAAGCCCCGATATGCTATCCCAATAACTAAAATGTTCGATCCTTACGGTCGTGCCATCAAAAGTCCAGTACAGATTATACATTACCCGCAGTATATACATAATCTCTGAAAATGAAATCATGCCGAGTGTAGCTGGGTTTGTCGCATCGGGACGTTTAGCGTCTGACTTCTGAAGTATTGTCAGGTAACGCCATTTATTCGCACCTCCGATGACGGGGTTATCAACATTATTTAAAAACCAACTTGTGACTGTTATTGCCGCCCCGAAAACCTCTTGAGTAAGATATTCCAGCACATCTACGACAAACATACAACGCTTGTAATCTTCGGGTTTTACAGCAGTATTACAGGTGACTTTAGCCGGTACGCCAGTGATAATGTTATAC
>JABXJQ010000063.1_pt1 | contig 14501 bp, 14 predicted proteins | sample 7436221 | NCBI WGS metagenome assembly JABXJQ01 (sample SAMN14395755, study PRJNA613071) | wetland metagenome | isolation source: water sample H0 from high-altitude wetland | place: Chile: Salar de Huasco, high-altitude wetland | collected 2015-11-10
TTAGTATGGTTTGAAAGGGGTTGTGGTATTGCGGGGCAAAGATACAGCTTTTTATTGGTTCGCTGCATCTTTAAAAAACTGTATCTGCTCGTCCGACAACGTGTCCACCAAAGACAGGAATATGCTGTACGCACCGTTAAACACGGTTTTGGCGTACCATTTTTTAACCTTTTTTTTTGCCGGATTATCTTGCTTGTATTTTGCAATCGCAAACGCCGCCGCTTTTATCTTGGCAGGAGTGGCGGTCGAGGTTTTGCCCGACTTGGTAGTTGGCTCTATGCCGCGCTGTGTAAGCCATGCGGCAATGGCATCTACATTGGGCAAGCCGCGATATTTGGTTTTCCATATTTCGCTAAACCGCAAATAGGAAAAAAAGTACAACTCCAGCCGATACGCGCCACCGCCCATTTCCAATATTTTGCAGTGGAAGCTGTTGAGCGCGTCTGCTTGAAACGTCACGTTTGCTCGCTCCAAATTGCGCCGCAAACGGGCAATCATGGCATCGCCGCCGGTGCGCATTTCCTCCGTAACGATGCGCGTAATTTCTTGGGCTATTTCATTCGTCGCTATCATCGTTCCAATATCGTTTTGGGCAGGTCATTTGCAGGTTGCTGATGCGATACACAATATCGCGTTTGCAGTTGCAGCCGCCACATTTGTAGTAGGGTATTTGCTCGCCCGTTGAAACGTTGATGCCGGCAAAGGTGAGCAGCTTGCAATCGGCGCACACCTCTACGCGCTGCCGTATTTTTTCGCGTTTGCGGTCGCCCATTGTGCCAAAAATGCACAATCCTTTTTTGAGGTTTTGTTCTCGCATCGCTTAGATTTCTATTACAATGATGGCAGTAGAATTGAAGCAACCCGCGTCATCAGTAACAAACACGAGGTAAGTTGCCGCGCTTACGCCTGTCACAAAATAGGCTGTACCGAATGGCACCACCAATGGCGCAAGGCAACCGGCAGCAGGGTCGAATACCGGATATATTTGCGGGTCGGTGCCGGGCATTTGCTTGTAGATGGTCACGGCTGATGGTGCAGTACAAGCATCGAGTTCAAAGTAGAATTGCCCATCACAATTGCCAATCGTGGCAGGTATGGTGCTTACGTTGATGATGTCACAAGCACATACCGGCACGGTACAGTTGGGCATCGTCACGGCTTGCGTCACAATCGTGCCGCCGTTGGTAATCGTTAGCACCTCTACACCGCCGGTAGCCGGTACGTTGTTAAAGGTGTAAGTAGTCGTTGCGCCGCTAATGGTTGCAGACATTGCGCCAATAGAAATGACCGTGCTTGCTGTTGGGTTCGTCACCGAAAAGACGACCGTTACCGATGCCAAGCCCGAAGCAGTACAAGTTTCGCTGATGTTTTGTATGGCAATGATAGGCGCAATGGGCGTTTGCTCGTGTGGGCAGATGGTGAGCGTGTTTATTTTACAAACAACACCGTTTGCCTCGCCTAAGTCTTTGATAATTTTAATGTCAAAGGTATGGGCAGCTATGCCGCTAATGGTCAAGGTGAATGGTACAAAATCGGCTTCTTGGTCGTTGATGACCGCTCCTGCGGGTACGATAATGCCGGTGCCGAAATAGTTGGTGGGCACGGTTGTTACGCTGTATGTAGGTACGTTATTGCTGAGTTGGCTCGGCAGCAGCACATAGTACGCGCCGTTTATCCATACTTCCAAGTGTTCCAGTTTGGTTGGGTGTCCCGCAGGAATGGTTACGCCTAATGCGATTACCTCAAACTCAATAAAGGTAATGGCGTAGCCTGTTGGTGCTGTTAGATACAATGCCCCCGCCCCCGCAGCATTGTTGAACCGAAATGAATTTACCCAGCCCGCAGGATAAGGCGGTACCGGCGCGCTTGTTGTGGGACCTATCAAAACGCCTCCGTAGGTGAGCGGCGTAATGTTGCCCGTAAAGGTATTGGTATAAATTAGGTCGTGGTAGGTTTGGCAGCCCGCAGGTATGGCAGGAATAATGGCAAACGCCGCCACTGCCGGTGCCATGCGGTTGCGCGAAATGGTGACGCTCAAACTTTTGAGCAAGGCATGTACGTAGGTTTGACCGCTCCACAATTGGTATTTGCGGACAAACAAATCGGCATCGGTCAGTTCTTCCGTGCTGACGAGCCATTGATTGGTCACTATTTTTTGCGCATTTTTGAACGCAGCCCAACGATAATGGAAATAACCATACACGCTGTCACCGGCTTGAAAAGCGAGGCTGTATGCCGTAGGGGAATAGGCATTGCCATCGTTGCCGATGTTGTGGTAGCTGCCTTGTGGTATGATAGCCGGTACAGGCAAAAAATCGTTGGGCTGCAAACCACGCCAAAAAAAGGAAAATACCTTGTCGAGTTCGGCATCTTGCATGTTCAAAGGGTCGTAAATCCCTACCCAACCGTTTTTGACGTGCGGCACTCCGGCACCCAATGCAGGGAAGTGGGCAAGCGGCAAGGGCGTAAACGGCAGCACAATAGTATCAAATGCCGGGTCAGATATGACCGGATAGACGGCATCGTTGATAAAATTGTATTGCGCTGCGTTCCAATTCATTGAGGCAATGTAGGCGTATTCTATCGGCAATGCCGCAAAATATGCCAACAAAGTAGGGAACGAGGTCGGCGTGATGGTGTCAGGCACTTTGCTATTTGCCTCAAATTCTTCGTAGGCAATATTGTAGGGGTCGCGAGTCCAATCTACGGTGTGTATATGGCGCGGTGGAGCAATAGCCACTATTTTGCCGCTAATGTCGGTAATGGTCGTATTGCCGAGTATTTCGTCTTTGGTCATTAAACGGCAATAACCACCGTGAACCGAAAAGATGAATACCGCGTTCCAAGGCACACGTATAGCGTTGCAAAACTCCGCCACCGTCATGTTCGGCACGTGGTTAGCGGGTGTGATGGTGACGGTTGTGGAGGGGTGTGCGCCAAAGGCTTCGGACAATACGTAGTTGTTAAACAGCAACAACGCCTGATATTCGGCATCGGCGAGTATTGTTCCGTCTAAGGTTATGCCGTTTTCAAACATCAACTTTTCGAGCAAGTAGGCTACTCGAAAAAACGGTACTACCGGTTTGTCTTGCAAAGGGTCGAATGTTCCCGCTCCTATGTCGTAGCTGTTCAACAGGTTGAGGTAGGTTGGCAGTGTAGGGGGCGTTTCGTAAATATCCGGCGCATAGACCGGCGCGAAATAGAACGGACTTGTAGGTAACGCTAAGGCGTTTGTAGCCATCATGTACCCATTGTACGCCGCTTTCGGCTGCACAATGGGATTAGAATAAAGATGCGACCGCAGATTGCGGTTTGCCATCAAATACGCATCTTTTTGATAAAACACGATGGTATATCGTTCTGTTGTCGCTTCGGGGTACAAAGTGCAAACGGCAGCGAGCAATACGATACCGTCATACATGATAAGTGCGTTTTCGTACACCATCGGCATGGCAAAACTGTCTTGGGCGTAAATTTCGGGCGCGCCAAACACGATGCTGTTGTGCGGTGTAGCCGGTATGCTGACCTCGTAGCTATGCACGAGCGGAAAAGCCTCGTCTTGAAACAAGGGGCTTTCGTACTCTAACGTGACGGAGCTTTGGTCGTCGAGGTCAATCCCTGCCCATTTGCGCTCAACAAGCACCATTAATTGCAACATATCTTATAAGGTGTTGGGGCTGTAATTGCCGTTATCGAATGCGTACCGATAATCAAATTGCACTCGGTACAGTTCGTTATTGGTGTTGTTGTTGCTCAATACGTTTTGGTCGGTGACAAGGATAGGGCGCAAGCTGTAATCCGAAATTGATGCCATTTCAGTTTCGCAGCCCTCGCAATATTCGGCAGCGATAAATTCCCACTTGATGCCTTTGTACTGCATCAAGTCTTGCCAATAGCGATAAAAGCACAGGTCTTGCCAATCGCTTTGTACTTTGGTTTTTTCATCGGCAAAGGCGGCGTACTGAAATAAGCTGCCGACATGGTGCGGTACTCCGTATTGCATCGTTCGTTGAGCAACCGGCGCGTCAATGTCCACCGTAACGGTATGCTGTCCGGTGGTGAGCAGCGCGTCATAACCGCCTACGCTATTCATAAATAGAAAACGTTTGTTGCGCGGACTGCAACAAACTACCTCTACCGTATATAACGGCGACAAATCGCCTACCGTAGCATCGCGCAGCTTCCAAGTATAGCGCACCGGCATTGTTCCGAAAGCTGCAATACTCTCTAAATATAGCAAGCCTATGTTTAGGTGATATTTGCGGTACGTAGTTACCACGATGCTCGGCGTATTGTACGAGGTGCTCGTACCGTTGGCATCGTAGAAAGTGAATTGCACAAATACCGCAGTCATGGCTGTCATCGTAATGAAGCTCACAACGTCGAGGCTTTTGGCATCGGTGGTGTAGGTGCGTGGTCTTTTGGTCAAAACGTAGGCGTTCAATCCTACGCCGTTGAGTTCGTTGCTCATTTCAGCGTCCCAATTGAACGACAAACCGCCAATATAGGCTTGCTTTTCGGCAGAGGTATCACCCGCGCCGCCGCCGGTCAAAACGCCGTTTGCAAATTCATAGTAGCTAAGTTTGTAACGTTTGTGCGTTACGGTGTCGAGGGTGTCGGCTGTGGTGATGTCGGGCACTTTTGGCGCACTGTTTTTATCCAACACGTATTTGCGCAATACATCGCGCAAATTGTAGATGCTTTGCCCTGCGGCATTGAGCGGTGGACTGTATAGGTCTTGCACCGGGTTGAACGTGCCACTGCCCCAAGCGGTTTCGACCAACACGCGCACTACGTTTTGGTAGTTTGCCGGTGCTGTGCCCGGTGAGGGATGTTGTATTTTGAGCCATACATCATTGTCGGCAAATACTCGTTGAGGCGGGTCTATTATGACGGTATAGGGCATGGCGGGTTATTGGTTGGGGTGTGCTTTGCCGCAGGGCGGATAGAGGGTAAACGGCGTACAGATGCCATCACCGGCAACGAGCAAGATGGCTACGGCTATGCTCGTGTTGCCGTCTGCATCGGTCAAGGTTTGCTCGATACGGATATAGCGGCTCGCTTTTAGGGGCACTTTTATGTCGGGCAAATCGTCTTCGTCATAGATGGTTGGTTGTCCGCCTGACTGTTCGTTGTGATACCAAACTTTATAAACGGTCGGATTGGTGAGCGCGGGGTTGGCATTTACCCCGTTAAGAACGACCCCAAACAAACTTTCACTTAATATATTCCAAGTAAACCCTGCCGTCAATAGTTGTGGATTGGGCATTTCGGCTGCCCATGGTTGTTCGCAACTGCCCGACATACACCTAAATTTGGTTGATACAGTTAGGTTTACCCTAAACCCTGTATCGTTGTCACCGTAGGCTCGGCGTATCATTTCTTTGCCGGTGATAAACACGTCAAAGTCTTGCGGCATTAATTCTATCCGTGTGTTTTGCTGTGTGGTGATGTAGCCGTTTTTCAGAGCAATTACCATGCGGTCGGTTAGGTCGTCCGTCATGGCTTCGATGGCATCAATAGCTTCGTGGTCGTCGAGGTCGGCATTGCCCAATACTTCAAAATAGCAGGTATAGGTTTTGTAGCCCTCCGATTTTCGGCTAATGCTTACAGGTAGCGATTTTTGGGTGTCCCAACTATACGTGATGTCGTTAAATACATCGTAGTGGAACAAGGGGAATGCGATGTTGCTGCGAGTAGCATCGCTCAACCACTCGGACGAGCCGTAGTAAGCTGATGCTAATTCGGGCTGATGCCCTTGGTAAAGCAGCCAAAGTACGCGCTTTACATCTTCGATATTGTAGGCGAGTATCATGCTGAAAGTTGTTGGCTTTTGAGTTGCTTGTAATGGTCACAGAAAACGCTCAATACATCGTGCAACGGTTTGTCGAGCAAGGCGTTGATGTCGTTGCCTAAACCGGGCACAGCTGATGCCATATTGAACAGTTTCCGCCATGCCGACACATCAATGGCGGCGCGGCGTTGTTCGTAATAGGCTTGCTGTTCGGTGGGTGTCATTGCGTCTGTGTTTGGCGTAGTTTTTTCGTCATCAAAGATGATGTTGTACGCTTTGATGCGGCTAAGGATTTGTAGGTTTGCCAACAAGACGGACAAAGCGGCTTGTTGCAAATAGGGCGGCATAGCGGCTTTTATGTGCGCTGCCCACTCTGTTTTGTACCGAACGCTGTAAGGGTGGCGAGGTGTGGCGTTTTGGTCGTTGGGCTTGTCTGTTGGTCGCATGACGGTTGCCAACACATCGGGCAAGAGGTTACTGTCTTGCTTTTTGATGTAGTTGCCAAGTGCGATGGTAAAGTCGCGAAACTCGAGGCAATTGCAGTCGGCAAAGGCGTATTGTGGCAGTGCTACTCGGAACGGTTTAAACAACTGCAACTGCCAATCTCCGCCATTATAGGCATAGCTACACGGCACAAACCAAAACCTTGTTGCCCAAAATAGCCATACTTGCCCACCGGCTTTTGCAGGTATTTGGTTTTGTGTCCATCGGAGCAGGGCACAAATACCGTCGCGGTCATCGCGTTGTAGGTATTGCCACAAATCGCCGAATAGCATTTTTGCCATTATCGGCAATCCCCACTCCTCGCGTTTGGCGAGGTCGCTGACTGTAATCCAAACCGGCACAAGAGCAGTGGGCACTTGCTCCCATGACTGCGGCACGTCCACAATTGTGAGCGAATTGCCGCGCCATCGCTGATTGGTTATCTCAATGCCTATTTTTTTGGGGGCTGTCATGTGGTTTTTTCTGTTTGTAAGGGATAATTACAATCCTAATCCATGCTTTGCGGTGACAATACCGTAGCGATTTTGGGTGCGCTGTTCTTCGCAAAGGCAGTCATCTGTTGGTTTTTTGCAGTCCTCGTGTTCGGGAAATTGCTTGCAAAAACAAGCGGAGGCTTTGAACAAGGGGTACTTGTCCAAGTTGTTGCTTAGTTCGGTGCGTATTCGCTCGATGGCACGGTTGCGGGCTTGGTTGGTGCTTAGGTAGTGGTGTTGGGTTTGGTAGTCGTTGGCGGCGGCGTTGGCGGTGTAGGGTTCTTGTCGCGTCACTATTCGCAAGCCGTGTGGGGTTAGCTGTATCATTCTGCCGAGCAGTTGCTCCACCGCAATTGTGGCGACAGCTTCTTGCACCATGCCGAGCAGTTTGCCGTATTCGCAACTGTTGGGAGTGCCTTTTTCGATGTCGGTTTTGATGGCGCAATATTGCTCGTGGCACAATAGCGGCTCGATGACATCGCGTTCTACGGTTTTGAATGTGGGGAACAATAGATGCCATACCGGAAACGCGCCTACATCGGGCAGTTTATAGTAGCGGCGCAAGATGGCAGGTGAATAGACTACGCTGCCAATGGCTATGCAGTACTGCTCGCTGGACAACCATGCGCGATAATGACAGGCTTCGGGGTATAGGCAGCTCCAAATCAACTCTTCGAGGGCTTGCCAAGCCATGTCGAGCCACAAATAATGGTTGGCTTGCTTGTCTTGCATGGTTGCCGGTGTGTTGGTGCCTGCATCACCGCTATATTGCTGTACGCCCATATCGCTCACCATGAGCGACTGCCCTTTTATCATTTGGGCATAGGCATAATAAGCAACAAACTTTTGGCTACACTCTAAGGCACAGCGCGTCCATTTGTTGGTTATTTCGGTAGCCATGCAAATGCCCGTAGCATTGTAGGCGTTGTTTAGCACGTGGTATAACGCACTGCCGATGTATTGTTGCAAGACGGTTTCGGCTTGCAACACATACGCCTGTGTCGTGATGGGCGAGGTGTTTTTGGCGAGCGGGACGTAGAGCTTGAAGTCGTACTGCCCGTTATTGTTTTGTTTCAGCAACATAATTAGGCGGTGGTTACGCCGCTCGCATTGTCGGCTAATTGGGTGATGAGGGTATCGAGGAAATTGATTTCCTCGATTGGGTACTTGGTCGTCCAGCCGTAGTAGCCGAATATCTGCCACACAAATTCCATGAGCGTCATGCGGTCGCCGATGGCTTTGCGGTGTAGGTGGTGGTTGTCGCTGTAAAACATCTCGCCGCCGCTTGGCAGTTGGTTCGGAGCGTCCAATCCGTTGAGCGTGGGCGATATGCCGAAATTTACGGCGGTGCTGTTGTTGGTGCCGCTAATGAGTGCCATTCTGCCCTCGTAGTCTATCTCGTCTTTGACGGCTTCGATATGGACATAAGGGCGGGCTTCTTTGGCGATGGCATCGTTGAACTCGCGCAGATAGATGGTTTTGCCGGTGTTTTCGACACCTGCAAAAAAGTTATCTACGGTTTTGACCAAGTTGTCATACTTGGCTTTTTTCTGTTCATCGTTGATACATTCTTTATAGTACTCTTCGTTGATATACACTACGTACTTGAAGTTATACATGTTTTTGAACATGTAGGCGAGGCTGTTGGTAGCGGAGTTGCGGAGTTCGAGCATCTTGACTGCGCCTATCCATTCGGGCACAGCATAGATGGGGAAGCCTGTTTGTTCGGGGCGCAGGTGTAGTATGTATTGTCTGCCATAGTGCTTTTTGGATTGGGCAAAATCGGACGGCAGCGCGTCATAGCTGACGGCTTTAATTTGCAGTTCCGGGCTGCCGATGTTGTAAAACACTTCGTAGCGACTGGGGGCAGATTGCATGTCGTTGGGTTGGTGCGCACGGACGGTGATGGCATCAACGGCTTCGTAAGTCAAAGCTCCTTTCATGTCAATTTTGAACAACACAAAGGCGTTGTTCAATGTGACGAGGTTGTGCGCAATGAGCTTAAATGTTTTGGACAATGGCAAGCGGTTTGCCCTTATCCATTTGTCCACGTCGGGAATGTATAGCCGTTTGGATATGTTTTCCTCGTTGTAGGTATAGCATTGTAGCCGCATAGCACCAAGCAAGTAAGCTACTTGGGTTTTGAGCATTTGCAGCCCTTGGGTGTCGCCGAGCAAAACGCGCAGCAGTTCGTTTGGTAGCGTGTTGCTTGCTCCCCAAGACACGAGCCGAATATTGCTGTTTGACAGCAATGGTACTGCTTGGGATATGACCTTATCGCAATCGTTGATGCAGCTTGCCTCTACGATTAGGTGTTTGTACTTGATGGGGTGCGAGGATTCGCCCTCACAAAATCGGTATTCCATTGATGCTGATAAGGTTATTGAGCTTTAAGGTGAATGGCGTTTGCCGCAATTCATCAAAAAGCAGCAAAGCGGTGGCTTCGTTGAGGTTGTAAAACGACTTTTTTACTCGCGTTGGCGGTGACTTACCGTCTGATGGGCGCGCTGTTGCCATGTTTGAGCGAGGTTTTTCGGGCTTTGATACCCTTAAATAGTGCTTGATTTTGCCATTGTTGGTTACAACTACCAACTTATGGTAGATTCGGTTGCCGTCTGAGTCGCGGGTACGCTCCAACATTCGCGCTGCGGTAAATTGGTGTATGGACATGATGGGTATAAAGCAAAAGGGCAGGCAGTAGCTGCCCGCCCGATTCCAAATTTATAACTCACATTTAAACCGAAATTACAATATCACTTTTTCCGATTTCGGCTTACTTCCGTAGCCGCTAAAATCGAAAAGGTTGCTTGCTCGTGCAGCAATGCCCGTAAGGACATCAACGCCGTGCATTTCTGCAATGACGGCATCGCTTACGCGCATGGCGGGTGCTTCGTGGGTCAAAAAGTAGGTTTTGCCCTCTTTTCGGAAGATAGCACGACCCTCTTTGTCGGTCGGTATTTCTATCTCGACTTTGGTGCCATCGTGTTTTTGGGCTGTTTCGATAAGGCGAATGCCTTTCAGCCCGAAAAAGGGGTGTTTATTTACGTCTTTTGCTTTCATTGGTCGTGATGGTAGTGTTGGTTAGTACACGCCGCTATATCCGTAGGGCGGGTGTTTAGAGGAAACTGTGCCGGTTAGCTTAATACTGCTTTTGTCGGTGCCACCATCAACGCCGGTGGTAGCGGCAACGGCAAACTTGATACCGGAGACGTTGTCGCCGTACAAAAAAGGTTGCCCCAATTTGTCCACGTTTACCGCTACGATTTCGTTGTTGCTCAATACATCGGAAGCGATTAGGGCATCAGGGGTGCGCCCTAATACCGTGATTTCGATGGTCGAAATCCATTTGTCTTTATAGGCTTTTGCTTCGCTGACTTTGCCCGTAATGTCGAGCCTATCCCACAACGAAAAAGCTGCGCCGGGCGCGATCTTGATGTCGGTGGGTATAATCCCCGCCACGGCAGCAGGAATATCTGTTACTTCATTCTTGCAAATAAAGCTCCACGAAGCCTCGACACCGGGATTGGTGTCAATGTCGCAGCTCGCGCTATCGAGCAAGTCGTCTAATGTTCCACAAGGACATGCCATAGGTAGTGGTAGGGGTTTTTACAGCAAGATACCCAATGCCGGGTTTGCTTGGTGATACGAAAGGATACTTTGCGCAGTGGTTTCGTTGGTGAGGTCAAGCTCGGTCAAGGTTTTAAACCCTGCGGCAGTTGGTACGCGGTTTTGTGCCACAAATTTCGGGGCAATCCGATAGTTTTTGCCGTCCACCGTAATTTCAGAGGGTGCAGTTACTTTCGGCGCGTTGTTGGCTACGGTGAAATTGCCGTTGCCGGTGTTGCCGTTGGCGGTCAATGCGGCTATCTTGTCCGTTAGGACTTTGATAGCTGCATTGATGGGTGCGTTGCCGTTGCCGATGCTTTGTGCAATGGCATCAATTTCGCCGCGCACTTGCTTGATGGTGTTTTCGAGTGCCTCCACTTTGGCGGCAAGTTGCTCGATAGTTGGTTTTTCGGCAGCCATTATAATGGTACAATTACTTGGGTGACAGAGAAGATGCGCGGGTCAATGATGCCAAACCCTGCACCGCTCACCGCTGCAATGGATAGTTTGACCTCTTTCACGCATTGTACCACATTGGTTTCTTGCATGTTGTCGCCGGCAAAGAGTAAGAAATTGGCGGTCGTGGTAGCAAAAACGCGCTGTGTGCTTTCGGGAATGGTCGAAAGTTCCATGTTCCAGTGCGGCACTAACCAAAAGTTGGTATTGGGTATTTTCACCGGTTCCCATACACCGCCACTCGGCACGCCGAATTTGGCGGCGGTATCGCAGCAGCCTACGGTTTGTTGCAAGGCGACCATTTGGGTAATGAAAAAGTCATAAACCGTTGGAGAAACGTAGATATTTCCTGCTGTGGTAGGGTCCACCAATGAGTTTTCGGAGTTCCACCAAATTCCTTGTAAGAATTTAGCGTATTTGAGTAGCTCGTCATAGCTGTTCAACGCTGTCAAGGTGGGCATCGTGTAGTTAAAAGCGGGATTACCTGCGGTAATGAGGGCGTTTAGCTGCGCATGTATGCCGTCAAAGACGTTGAGTGCCGTTGTTGGCGAAGTGCCCCCATATTCGGCAAAGTACATGGCAGGTTTGAGGATACGGCTCAAAACTTTCTCTATCAAAAGACCGATGAACCATTGAGCCAAGGGAAAGCTGAACGGTGTAAAGGAGTTTTGCATCAAAAAATTATAGTAGCGAAGCCACATATCACCGGGACAGAAACAAGCGTCGAGGTTGATGGCGCGGGGTGTGTTGCTGTGTGGTTTGAACACCAAAGAACCTTGTGGGCTAAATTCGCATACCCAAGGAGAGATGTCGGCATCAACCTCCGCAACAGAGTTGAGGTATTCTACGTTGGGCAAAGCTCCCATGACGGTCGTTACGCCCGCAGGTACGCGGTCTTTGTACATTGGGGTCATGTACGTGCCAATTTGTCGCAGACAAACGCCGATTTCCTCTTGAAAAGAGGCAAAATCAAAGCTATTGTTTACGCCGAGCGCGTTGGTGCAGCCGCAATTGGACAACAAACCCATTCGGTTTGCGACAAGCTGCTCTACATCGTTCAAGCCGCGACCATCAGGCACTGGACGTTTTTCCATGCTACCTTTGGCGTTCATAAATAACGCTGTAACGCGGTTGTCGTTACTGCCATTATGCCGCAATTCAAGCCCCTGCTGCGCAGGATTTGGCATGTTGAGTGGTTTCACGTTTGTGTTCGTGTTGGGGTTTTGGCGTTGCTTGGTTGTCACCTTTTGCTTTGCGTCCATCTTCGCGATGATGGCATTGACTAAGGCTTCAACGCCATCGTCATTGCTGTCGTCAGCGTTGTCAGCAGGTGGTGTGTCACCGGCGGGTGGCAGCGCGTCGTTTTGAAGTCGCAGCGTATCGTCGAGCATAGGCGGCGGTTGGTCATTGTTAAGAGCAAATGCCGCAATCATGGCAGCAATAGCGTCGTTCATTTTTCCCATGATGCTTTTTTTGGGGGTGGAAATAGTTACTGGCGGTAAATTGTAATATTTATAGTCTGCCTCGTCATATAGGCTGTTGTTTAGTGCAACTGCGGTGGAGGGGCTTTTTTTAGAGGCTTCGGGCGAAGCAATGCGGTCAATCAAACCCAAGGCTAATGCTTCGGTCGGTGTTAGCCACATGTTTGCTTTCATCGTTTCGCGCATCTGCTTGACAGTTCGCTTGCCTTTGCTGCGGTTGGCGTAGATGTTAGCAAGCTGCTCGCTCAGTTTGTCCAGTTCCAAAGCAGACTGCATCATCTCATCGGCAGTTTGTCCGTTCCACATAAACATGCTCACCTCGTGAATGAGGATAAGCGTGTTTTCTAACATGATGATTTCGGTCGCACCAATGGCGGGGATAATGGTTGCCGCGCTTGCTGTGTTGCCGGCAATATAGGCGGTCACTTTGGCGGAGTGCAGCGCGAGGGCATTGCCTATTGCAATAGCCGGCAAAGGGTCGCCGCCAAGCGATGTGATGTATAAGTTGATTTGGGTGACATCGGGGTATGATGCCAACTTCAATTTGAACGATTCTGTGTCGGTGTCGTTATACCACGCACCAATATAGCCATCAATATCAATGTTCAACGTCGCACCGTTGTCGGTGGGCGTAAACAAGTTGCTGTGCTTTGGGGCGTATGCTGCGGCGTTAGACATATAGCTTAGGGTTCTACAATAAAGGAATTGGTGAGCGTGCCCTGTGGCGTTCCACAAGTACAGTCTTGCCCGTAGCAACAGTCAATTTTGACGGTCAATCCGCGCAAAACCCACGTATAGCTGTCGGGTGGCAGGTTGATGATGCCGGTATCCGTTTCGTCAATGGTTGCAACGACAATGCCATTGCTATCAATTACATCAATCTGAAACGATGGCGTTAGCACTTGGAACACGGTACTAAATTCTACCGTGCCATTGGTGGGTTGCGCTACGCCAATCCCTACTAATATCTCATTACAGTTACACATCACCGCAAAGTTAAAGCGGTTGTTATGTGTAATTGGTAACATATAGGCAAACGCAAAACCGCCGTACGGCGGTTGCCTTTATTGTGGAGCAGGGCTAATGGCTTGCTACCCTTAGCTGCCCTTTGGTTCGGTAGTAGGCAATGCGCAAAGCATCTTCGGACGCTTCGCTCATCGCGTATTGGTCAATGAATGACCGGATTGCCTCGCGCACGAGGCGTTCTTTCTTGACCGCACAGTAGCCCTCAATGTAAGCTCCCAATGAAATAACGAAATGTAGGTGCAGAATCATGCCGATTTTCACATCGAGGTTTTCTCCCGACATAAATCGGTCAAAATCGGATTGATGCACACAAACAGCGAGGTATGCTGTCTTTTTTGCGAGCACTGATGCCGCTACATTTCTTACACGCATTTTTGTAGGCAAAAAAGCGAGATAATGACTAAACGCACTCTTGTGCGTGGCATTTAAGGCGTTTTCGCCTACAAAATGCCTGTAAAATTGCCCTAAATATAGGGGTATTTTAACGTTTAGACTTATTAAATCGCTCATTTCTTACACGTTCTCCCCGCAAATATAGGCTTTATTTACGTGAAAATATTGTTTTCAAAGTGATTTTTTTTTGCAAGCACTTTGGACATAGAGAAATGAGTTTTGCGCTTGCCCAATAGAAAAAGCGGGGCAAAACCGCCATTTTACGAGATATGGCGAGGCATGGAGGCACTGCTGTATTCAGTTGTAAAGTAATCCTTAACAACTGACGGCGAGGCTGACCGCTTCCAGTCGGAGCGGCGGCTGACCATTGGAGCGGCATGTGCCCGGGCGTATCATGGTGCTGATGCTCGCAAATAATAGCGAATGACATCGCTGCATTTTTTCGCACAAAACAGAATATTCTGTTTTATTCCAAAAGATGCGAGTTTTGTCGCGCGCTTGCCCAATAGAAAAAGCGGGGCAAAACCGCCATTTTACGAGATATGGCGAGGCATGGAGGCACTGCTGTATTCAGTTGTAAAGTAATCCTTAACAACTGACGGCGAGGCTGACCGCTTCCAGTCGGAGCGGCGGCTGACCATTGGAGCGGCATGTGCCCGGGCGTATCATGGTGCTGATGCTCGCAAATAATAGCGAATGACATCGCTGCATTTTTTCGCACAAAACAGAATATTCTGTTTTATTCCAAAAGATGCGAGTTTTGTCGCG
>JABXJQ010000064.1_pt1 | contig 14452 bp, 14 predicted proteins | sample 7436221 | NCBI WGS metagenome assembly JABXJQ01 (sample SAMN14395755, study PRJNA613071) | wetland metagenome | isolation source: water sample H0 from high-altitude wetland | place: Chile: Salar de Huasco, high-altitude wetland | collected 2015-11-10
GCTCAAGACCTAACCCTTATTGGAATGGTGAGGAAAGGAGGAAAGAAGGGAGAATCTAGGAAGGGTTAGAAGAAAAGGAAGGCTCATTTGAAGATTTGAGCCATTTGAAGTGCTTTAAGTGTTGTAGGTTTGGTTAGTATGCCTCTTAGTGTCTTGAAAAGAAGGGAAAGGGTATGTAGTAGTAGTAGTAGAAACATCTTGGAGAAAGGCTTCCATAGGAGTAGTCTTGCATCTCGCTGGAAATAACCTTTTCCACTAACATTTTTTTGGGTGTTGGGTAGTGTTGCACTCAAATTGTCAAAGTTCGAGGGAAGTGGAAGTACCAACTTTTTCAACAAGGATCGGATCACATATCAACAGTCCATGTGTGATGGTCATCCCATTTTACAAATTATATATCGTAAATGATCTTAGTAAAACCTTGAGTCTATATAACAATCTAGGTAAGCCTATAATTTGATGACGAATTCCATACTAGGAATTTTTTTAACCTCGTTGATTACCTGTGTTTTTAGACACGGCTAATCAAAAGAGTTTTTTCCCTCCAGCTTAAACCCCAAAGCTAGGGTGAAATTTATTGTCGAATTATTAAGTGAGTCCTAGTGTTTTTAGGTGCATCCAATGCAAAAGTGGTTTGTGAATAATTTAAGCTAATTGGCTTAAATATTTTATTACAAATCACTTGGTTTACTAGATCATATTGTGTCACAGATGGGTTATGTGTGTCCAAATGTGTATTCCCTATTTGAGTCTCATAAATGAAAAATATTATGTATTAGAGAGTTGGAAAAATAATTAAATCCCCTCATGTGTAAATTAATTATTTTTTCTCGCAAAATATAATTTTTTCGCCTTGGAAAAATCGTAATTTTCATTATATTAAGGAAAATTGCATGTTGTAGATGTTGTTCGCATATGCAGTATATGAGGCTACGTGCCTGTTAAGTAGAGATAAACAAAAAATATAATTAGCACTCCATGCAGGGAGGCTCTGCCATCAGTAGAGTTCATATAATGTTATCAAAAAATAACTCTGCTCAGAGAGTATGTCTATCTGTAAATACAACTGGTAATATATAAACATGATAATATTAACATATAACAAAAAAGCACAGGCTCCTACTGAGCCTATACTATTTGTTCCATGAAAGGGTGATGATAGTACTGGTAGTGTGCTTCATCCCTCTACTCCTGTATCATCCATGTGTCACGTGGCCTGACCGCTGCCTCCTTGGATAGCATATCGGCAAGTGTGTTGCATTCCCTGTATATATGACGACAGGCAAAGTTGTCAAATAAAGAGATAAGTCTATGGGCCTCATCCAGGATAGGCCTCAGAGTGTATGCATGACAGTTTGATGATTTATTAATCTAATTGCACATTATTTTTGAGTCCCCAAATAGTTGTAGATTCCTGCAATGTTTTTCTAATGCAAATTGTTTGAGATATTTGGCAGTGATGAGCTCTGCATAATTGTTTGTGCCCCATCCAAGCCCCATTTGTATTTGGAAGTGATGGGAGTCTAACAGATATAGGATGGCACTTCCCCCACAAAGAAAGCCGGTGGCTGGGTGTGGTCAATGGTCTCAGGGACAATATGCCTGGGAAGAGGATTATCATCGTCATTAGGAATGTTTTTAAAGTTTGCCTGAAGTCGAGCAGAGATGGTGGGCCAATGAGGAGCAATTTCCTTAAATATGAGATGGTTATGAGCGATCCATATTTCCCAATAGATGAGGAGGGGGATGTTCCTAGCCTTTGTCGGGGATGCAGAAGACCACCATGTGTTCCAAGCTTCTCTAGAAGTCTGTCCCTGCCATGTGCACTAAGAAGGGATGTTCGAGACGATAGATACCCAGAGACCTATAGTGATAGGGCAGGTGAGGAAGAGGTGGTCCACAGATTCTGTGTTGTCTTTGCATAAGCTGCACCAAAAAGGTTCGTGCATTCCTCTCTTGATCAGATTGTCTCCAGTGGTAGTCTTGTTTTTCAAAATTGACCACATGAATAGTCTGGTTCTAGGGGGTGCTTTGAGTTTCCACATGCCTTTCCACCATATTTCTATAGGTTGTGGTTTATGGTTGCTAGCTAAAAAAAGGTATCCCTCTTTGGGAGAGTAGCGCCCATTTTTTGCATGTGCCCAAATGATCTCATCCTCCCCTTCAACTATTCTGATATGAGATTATGTTAAGGCTGTTATGTATTCTGTCCACTATTAATGCCATATTGTGGAATATGCAATTTGCGAGCAGATTTCCAGGCCTGATGGAGAAAGGTGGATCGTTCCATGTCAGCAATGTGGTGGATGTGAGTAATTCCCGAGTTGGCAAGGTGGAGCTTAAGTTCTTCAGGGAGCATGTGGGCATTACATCACCCAATCCATGGGTCCAGCCCGATGCGAACAGATGTACCATCTTGAATTCTCCAAGTGAGTCCGTCTCGGATGAGAGGCAATGAATTTAGCACTGCTTTCCAGATGACTGAGATCCCTATTTTATTCCAGCTTGTCTGTCTAAGCCAGTTCATCAGGTTTAGGGGTGCTATGTACTTGGAGGTAGCCACCATAGTCCAAAGGCTATTGGTTGTGATCAGCTGCCAACGTAGATTGGCCGTCAGAGCTGATGAGAAGTCATCCAATTTTTTTATGCCCCACCCTCCCCATTTCTTTGGGAGGGTAAGAAGATCCCATTTTTCCCATGCAAAAATCCTCCCTATTTGATTGCCTTTCCAAAGGAACTTGCAACAAAAATTTTGAATTCTAGTAAGGATTCCTCTAGGTATCCGGGCTAGGGACATCCAATACATCGGAGTGGCTTCAAGAACTAGTCTTCCAGCCCTGGAAAGATACTTATGGTACCAGATATTGAGTCTTCTTTCTAACTTTGAAATTAACAATGTCCAGTCAGCTATTTTTTAGCAATGGGGCTTTAGCCTGTAACCTAGATATCTTAGTCCATCCTCCAATTGTAGTAAGGTGAAAGGGAAATAGTGGAAAGCAAATTGGATCTCATGAGGGGTGCAATCAAAAGCTGTGATGGTGGATTTAGAGTTGTTTATGACCATACTTGTTGCAAATTGGAAGAGGGAGATGGTTTTTTGAAGGGTAGTCAGATCCCCAATGCCACCATTTAGGAAGATCAACACATCATCCACAAAGAGTAAATGAGTTATGATGCAACTGTCAGTGATCCTGATTCCCATAAGTCTACCTTTGAGATGCATATCTTTAATAAGTCTACTAAGTCCCTCCATGACTAGCAAAAAAATCAAGGGGGACAGGGGGCACCCTTGTCTGAGGCCTCTTTCATAGTGAAAGAAAGGTGAAGCCACTCCATTGACCAAGACACTAAAGGATATGTTTGTGATGCAACACATGATCCATTTTATAAACTCATATGGGAAACCTAGATGAGTTAGGAGCATTCGGAGGTATAACCAACTTACTCGATCAAACGCCTTTGAGAGGTCTGCCTTGATGATCATACCTTTAATCTTCTTCGTCTGGATATAGTCATCACTTCCTGAGTAGTACCAATTGCTTCATGAATCTGACGGTCCTGGAGGAAAGCCAATTTTTCTGAGGAGATGTGGGTGGAGAGAATGGGTCAGAGCCGATTTGCTATGATTTTTGCAATGATTTTATAAATGTAATTGCACAGGGAGATGGGGCGGAAGTGATCGAAGGAGGTCGGATTGTTTGATTTGGGAATGAGGGTGATGAAAGTGGTATTGATGGGCCCATACATACAACCAGTGGTCCTGCATTCTTCAATAGCCTTAAGTAGATTGTCTCCAAGAATTTCAAAAAAGGATGTATAGAACTCCACCGACCATCCATGAGGTCCAAGACTCTTGTCTCGCTTAAACTATTTCAGAGTGGCCTCTAGTTCCCCTAGAGTGACTTCCCTGTTCAGCTCCATAACATTCTCCTGATCTAAGAACCTAGGGAAGAGTTGTGCTACTCCGATGACCTCAGCAAGAGTGGCGTTGGGGGGTGCTTGATAGATCTGCTTGAACTAAGATGTGGCCAGTGAGGCCAGTTGCTGAAAAGTATGCACTTCATCCCCCGGTTCGTTTGTCAGTTGCCATATGGTATTGATTGCCTTGCGACCATTGGCAAATTTGTGGAAAAATTTTGTGTTTTCATCTCCCTCCATCAACCAAATTGCTCTACTTCTTAGTCTCCAGGTTTCTTCTCTATCTTTAAGTATTTTTCCCCTCTTCGATATTAACTCAGTGATCTTATCCTTTTGATCTCTAGATATAAAAACCCCTCCTTGCTTGTCCTCCAAAGCAGCAATTTCTGATTCAATTTCGCTTAAGGTTTGCACTTCCTGATCTCTCTTACTGTGTGCCCAGATTTTAGATAGCCTTTTCAACTCTTTCAAGTTGCTGACAAAACCTTCTGTAATGTTCCCTCCAGCAGCAGGGGGGTGGGACTTCCAGAAGTCTGTAACCAATCAAGTGTAGGAGACATCCTTCAACCAAGTGGTATTGAATTTTAAGGGGGCTCTAGGTTTGCATGTTCCTCCCCTTGTGTCAAGGAAAATTGGTAAGTGGTCAGATATACCACTTGATCCAACCCACTATTTGAAGATGAGTCCTAACTCCAGCAATCGTTCCTTGATGAGGAATCGATCAAGCCTTCTTGCGAGGTTGTCCTCTCCAATCCTTTTGTTTCTCCATGTAGGTAGAATCTTTGCAGAGGGGATATCAATAAAGCTATGGTTCTCCAGGATATTTTCAAAGAAAGCAAAGACGGGATCGACTTGGGCATGATGACCCCAAGATTCTGAGAAACCCATAGAAAAGTTAAGTTCCCCACCCAGGATAATGTTGTCAGGTTGCAAGATGTTAGAGGTCAAAAGATGTTCCCAAAATATTTCACGATCATGAAAAGGCCCATATACATTTATCAGTCTGATGTTTGTGCCTAGATCAAATGAGAAGATGTCAGCCCCTATGTATTCAATGTCACCCCAAATGTTACACAGCTTGATAGAGCGAGGGTTGTAACCCAAGACTATGCCTCCAGAATGACCATTAACATCAAGGGCTTGAAAGAACCACCCAGGAAGCATGGATTCGAGGTGGTGAGTTATGGCTTCAGCAAGACCCAAGGTTTCTTGTAAGAAGACAACATCAATGTGTTCAAACTTAAGAAGTCTTCGCAGAGCTAGTTTTATCTCAGGGCTAGCTATCCCTTGGAAATTGGATGAGAGCAGCTTCATGGGGGGGACGAGCCCAGGGTGTTCTGTGCTCTAAGAACCCGGTCTATAGTAAGTTGACGCCCCATAATAATCTCCTCTCCTGCCTGCTGCTTGGATTTGGAGAGGGAGGATGGTCGGCCTCTAGGGGGCTTCGGAGGGATGGGGGTAGATACAAAGCCAATGCCTATGGAGTCAGGGGCCTATGATCTGGAAAGGGAACAGATCTGGTATATGTGGAGAAGAGATCCTTGATCAGAGTTGGAGGATGCAGATGGTTTAGCCTCCGGGAAAGATGGGGGGCTACAAGAAAACGTAGGAGGAGGGTGTTGCAGAGGGAAAACAAGGGTAATGTGGGGGGATGATATAAAATCAGAGCTCTGATGAGACCCCATAGAAACATCCATGCAATCAGATGAATAAGAGATTTTTATAGAGCAGGGTTTAGAAGTGGACATACCCGAAGATAGAGGAGGATAGGGTGGCCGAAAAGATGCTTTTCCACACTTCTTCGGAGTCTCCAAGGCCAGGGAATTCTCTGCTACTTCAGGGCCTGTGTGCTCCGCTGCTTCATACGAAGGGTTGTGCCTTGCTGATGCCTAAGGATCTTTAATACGAAGTGTCTGCCCCTTGTACCCGTTCCTTGCTTTCCCATTCAGAGGGCAATCCTTATAGAGGTGACCCACTTTATGGTAGTGCCTACATCTAAATGGTACCCCCTCATAATCCAAGATCTGCGTTCATGTGAAGTTTCTCCAACGCAATGTAACTTGCTCCTATAACCCTTCTCTGATGTCTATATGGACTAAGATCCTCGCGAAAGCCATGATTCCCATGGAGAGGTATGACTTGTCAAATTACAAGTAGGTGCCGAGGGGGTTCCCTATGCGTCTGAATATGTCCTTAGACCAGAATTGTAGTGGTAGGCCGAGGAGGTGAACCCATAGAGGCCCAACCCCTAACTGTTCTCTCTCTGGATCGAAAAGTGGGCTCCATCTCCTCAGCAGCACAGGGGCCTGCTCTATATGCCAGAATGATGACAAAACCCAGTTCATATGCTCGGGCCGAGCAAAACACAAAGCAAACCAGCCACAGATGAATGTTTGAACGAAAGGTAACTCAGCCAAGTGTTGTCCCCAAATTTCTACCACCCACTGTTTCAACCATGCCACTGTATAGTTCCTGCCCCGGGCTCTACCCACTAGGACTCGTTCAGCGGTGTCCATGGCTTCACCCCACTATATGTCTTCCTCTAGACTAATGATGACGTCCTCTACCCTTGATTTTACACACTTTTGTCTTTTCCTGGGCCTATGTCCCACTTCAGTGTCATCCTCCTGTGTTCCACTGCAAGTAGGGTTAGGGTTCGGGGGGTTCAGACCAGGGCCAAAGGGGAAAGTGTCTGAAGGGGGGGACATTCGTGAAACTGCGAGATAGGGGAAATGATATCAGAGCCAAGAGGGGGGGAGACCTTATGAGGAAAGAAGTGGCTCACCGAGGGATGCAGTGGAGGGATAATGGGATCCGATGGATGGCTGAAGGGGAGGGCCACTAAAAGAGCAGGCGGTGAGATCAGGGCCAATGCAGTGTGCCATGAATTGCATGGAAGTCGGCGACAGAGGAGGCGTAGCGAAAGGCGGTCAGGAGGGTGGAACAGCGGGTAGAGTGATAACCGAGCAGGAAGGCCCCGAGATCGCAGGTAGTAGGGGAATGATGGCCTCTATCAAGTCTCTGCTAAAAAAAAAAAAAAAACCTTTTGAACTTATGTGTGGGGTAGTCCATATGGAGTCACCCTCGAGAGGGACCTCTGAATAATCAACGAAATCAGAGTCCATGTCTTCTTCGGGAGTTACGCGCCAGCTGCTACCGTAATCCGGGATAACTGCTGCAATGGAGATAGGTCTGGCAAAATACAATTAAATCCTAAGTCAAAAAATTAATTAATTAGAGTCAAATTTAAATTGTTTTAGGAAAATAAATTCTCCAAATGGAAAATTTTGTGAATCATAAAAGAGTCAATTTTTAAAGGTCCTCCACCAAGGGAATATTGTATAATTTAAGAAAATTTGGACCCTTGGACCTTGGTGGCTAATTCAAAGTCAATTTTTTGAGGAAATTAACTCAAAATAATTAATTTTGAGCTAATTAAAATGGAATTAAATGATAAATTCCAAAATTACTCAAAAAATTCAAAAAAATCAAGGGCCAATATTAAAAGATCTTGAAGTATTTATTAACAATCAAGATTATTTTGACAAGGATCAAAGAAACTAGCCTTTATTTTTCCATTTGAGGATTCATCTATGAATTAGAGAGTCAGTTGAGTCTCTAGTCATCTTGATCTCTAGCGAGAATTGTTGCTGAAACATTTTGTAAACTATTATCTCGCTGAGAACTATTTTTTCTAGATATAATGAAAGACTTTGGGGTGCAACTCGAGGTGTTTTTGTTCTTTGATCTGTGGTATGTATTGACTACGAGCTTCCTATTTGGTGCTTTATATTATTATTTTGAGATAATACATAGTGTTTGCAAGTACTCAATCCTTGGTCTCCAAGTTCACAGACTGAGGGCAAGAGTTACTTTGCTTATATCCTTAATTTTTATATGGTGGATTCAATCTTCGCTAGGGCTATACTGAGCATAAATTTTTTGAAGTGTTTTAGATATTCTTTCAAGGAAAAAATATCATAAAAAATATTTTCTCAAAATCTATTTTAAAACCCATGCGTTATTTGTAAAATAATTTTGTAATATTAATTGTAAATTATTTTTCTAACTTGGGTTGGGGTTTTTAGATTCATTTTGCATATATTTGGGGTTTGGGTGTTGTAAATTCTATTTTTGCAGGTTAGATGAAGGAGTCAAGTGGAAGAAGAGCTAGATCTAGGCCCTTGAGGGTAAGATCATCTCATGGAATTTTTGCAGGGTTTCCATGGAAGAATTTTCAGAAAAATCAAAGAGTTGAAGAATTTTTTTTGAGCAAGGGTTTCAAGGTTTTCAAGGCTTTGAGCCCCAGTTTTCTCCTCCAAACCTCTAGCGTCCCCTCTCTGGCCTCCAACATTTTGGTTTCTAGCCCTCCCAGGGCTAGCCATGACCCTTAGGGGTTGCGACTTCCCTTCCTTACCCTAGCCACGGGCCCAAAAGGCCTTGTGGCCTCCTCTTTGGACCTACTAGGCCTATCATAGGCCTTCCATTACCTTCTCGGCCATCCGTCCAACCTTCTCCTCTGTCACTCCTTCTCCTCTCCCTCTTTCCCTAAGCCGCAACCCTCTAAGGGCTTTTGACCCTTCCTTTTGTGGCCTTTAGGACTTAGGCCTATTCCTAAACTTGTAAACCCTCTTCGTCCCCAACGCTAGCCTCATTGGGCATAGTGTTGCCTCTTTGAGGCATTATTCTTCATCCTTGGGCCCCGATCTATCATCCTAGCCCTTTTATCCCTACAAATTTATCTCTCTTAGCCTTGTTCTCCATTTTCTTGGCCTCTTTTTCCCTAAATTGACTTAAGACCTTAATATGAAGTTTTAAGGCTAAATACTTGGCGGTTTTGCAGGCTTAAGGTCTCAAAATTCATATTTTTCAAGCGGCAACGCGATCCCAAAATTTCAATGAATTTCAACTGCGGGATCTTCAAGGCCTTGGGCCTAGGGTTTGACTTCTAAACCCTTGTTTTGCTTCAGTTTTACTACAACAATCAAATCAATAATATTTAAGCCCTAAATCACATTTTAGATGATCAAAATCAATTAGAATTGTAAAATCTAAATTTTCACAAGATTTGGCCACTTGGGTATCTCTAATTTGACCTAGATCTAACTTTTTAGCTTGTTGGGTATCGCGTTCCCTGATGCGATTGTGATATCGCATATCGCACACTGGAGTAGTTATGAATCGGCCCTAGTAGGACTTATATGCAATGTGATATACATCGCATATCGCAATCGCACGAAAAGGCTGGTGCTTGCGATGTGGTTTGGGGGAAAAGTGCCGATTACGATTTTGCGGAGGGCATCGATTGTGATAAGGGGCCGGAACCCGATATACTATATATTATGGTTAATACACTAGGCGGGTCCGCAGATGTTGCAGTGTGATAGATTAGTGCGCCAAGGGTTTCACGCCGATTGCGATAATGTGATGGGAGAGACAGACACAAGACATTATGGCATACGGTGAATACTATTGTCGGATCCATAGATATTGCAGGATGGTTATATTCGACCTTGGATTGTCCGCCGATATGCTGGAACCGTCGATAAACCTGTTGCCAATACACATGCACTGTTGGAATGAGTTGTTTTATTAGACATTGGCTTTTCTATTGCGGAAGGGTTGTTGTCGTGAATCCTTCCACCTGCTAACCTTGGATATTATGTTGGAACTGCCCCGATTTTGAGGGATGTCGCCATGATCTTATATATATCACTGTTGTGTCGGACAAAGACAGGGAGGACTGGCAGAATACATAGATTTACTGCATACAACAAACCCTGACCTTGGCAACAGGCTGGAAGCTTGCCTTGAGCAGCAGGGAGTTTCCGAGAAAGTTGCAGAAGGCCCGATTATCCAAATTGAGAGTTTGGTTAGGCGTTTTTGCACTATTTTTCGCCAAAAGTTCAGTGGTTTTGTCTGTTTTCAAAGTTGGGCTCTCCATTCTCTACCCATCTATCAACTTGGAGGTATAAGGGTTGTAATTGCTTGTTGTTGTACTTTTATCTCTTTTATGCCACTAATAAAAAGAAGGCCTACCCACTATTGAGAAGGGCCTGGAGACATAGTCCAAACTGGACGAACTCCATAATCAAATCATTGTGTCATGGTTTTTGTGTTCTTCTAACTATTTCCGCATTGTTATGTGCTTTTTTAAGTTCCATGGTTAATTAACTCTGTTATATGTAATTCCGATGCATCTGTAAGTAAAAGATCTTGGATCAAGTTTGGTATCAAAGTAGGTCTTCGTAGATGCGAATTACATGAGTTTATGCTAACCCGAAACAAGCTACGAAAAGGAGAAGTAACGCTTAACTCCTTTGATCTTGAAGCAGGATGTGCACAGCCAAGAAGAAACCTGGCCAATGAAGAAGCACGTTGGGAAGAGGAATAAAATTTCCGAAAGGTATTCTCTAATATGGCAGGAAAGGCATACAAGTTGTTCGTAGAGTATGAGAAGGCACTTGGGCATGAGAAGAAGGATGTCAATGATCATGAATAAGCAAATTAGGAAGGTGGTGAAGAAGATACTCCTCCCTCTCCTTCCTCCAGTGATAATTCTCATCACTCTCATAGAAATTCCAAACAGACCTCTAAGAAATCATTTTTCAAGTTAGAAGTGAAGTTCGACCTGCCCATGTACAATGGAGAATGTAGTGCAGAAAAACTCAATAACTGGATTAGATAGATATAGGTTTACTACCGAATCCAACAGATCGAAAAAGATAAGGTGAAAGTTCAGTTAGCATCTCTTCAGCTGAGCGGCACTACTCTCATTTGGTGGGAGAGCAAGTTATAGAAGGGCAACACGAAGTCAGGTAACCTTCTGTCCTCTTGGTCTAGTTTTATTTATGCATTAAAGGACCAGTTCTACCCTCTGGGTTATAAGAAAAAGGCACTTATGGACTGGCAATATTTAAGACACGGTAAGGGCCAGAATGTACAAAGCTTCACAGAGGAATTTCGGAAACAAGCACTGAATCTGGGCATCTCATTAGATGCGCCCGAAACTGTAACTAAGTACATAGGGGCGCTACATAGTTACATCAGACACTCGTTATTACTGTTCGAGCCTACTTCAATTGATACGACCAACGTTAAAGCTATACATCTTGAAAGTTTAGGCAAGAATGATTGATATGACCAAACCAATAAGATGTCATTCAAACCTGCGCATGGAAAATTCTAGAAGAAAGGAAAAGGGAATGATAAGAAGATCGTTGTTTCCAAGAAGGGGGAGAAAGCAACACCATCATGCACTCACTGCAAGAAGGATGGGCATGACGAGGACCACTACTAGAAGTTGCATCCGGAACTGAGACCGAAGAGATTCGGTGGAAAGGGGAAGCAGAAGACAGTGGCAACAACGCAAGACCTTGATCAAATTCCGATGATGAAAAATTGATCACAATCGTGGGCGCAAGAGGTACTCTTTCTATTAGTGATAGTTTTGATTCGATTGCAAGCACTAGTTATTTGAATGAGCTTGTGAGTCGTGAGCGAAAGATAATTGAGTTGTTCCACATTAGAGTTGTCATAAAGAACACAAAGGTGGAAACTCTGTTTGATTCAGGTTCCCAAGAAAACTTAATCTCAGAGTCCTTAGTGAAAAGGTTAGGCCTTGAAACTAAACCTCATCTGAGTCCATACCCGCTTGGTTGGGTAAGCGATAAAGACAAATTGCAGGTCACCAAGCAGTGTAGGGCCAGATTTGTAATCGCTTCTAAATTAGTTGATGAGGTAGAGTTAGATGTAGTACCTTTGGACATCTGTGGAATCATCTTGGGAAGCCCATATTTCTATGACGGAAAGGTCATTTTCTTTCGGCATGAAAACAAATACCACCTCACCAAGGATGGGGTAGAGTATATAGTCAGAGCTCATCAAAAAAAAGTTAGTGCTAGCCTTGTCAGTGCAGGACAGATTAAAAGAATGTTAATTCCAGTAAAGGATGCATGCACATGGTAGTGAGGGCGAAAGAAGTCGAGACGAATGACGCATTTAGAGGTTGTGATCCTGAACATAAGAAGGAATTATTTGAAATTGTTTCTGACTATGATGAATTGTTTCAGGAACTGAGAGGATTCACCGCTAAAATGGAAATCCAACATGAGATCCATTTGCAGCAGGATGCCCCTTTACCAAATGTTGGCATGTACAAGATGGATTCTATCGAGTTGGAGGAGATCAAGAAACATGTGCAGGAACTGTTAAATCATAGAGTCATCAGACCAAGTTATTCTCCTTTCGATTCATCAATCATGTTGGTGCCCAAAAAAGACGACACATGGAGAATGTGCGTGGATTACAGGGCACTGAACAAGATCACGGTGAAGAATCGATACCCTCTCCCTCACATTGATGAATTGTTAGATCAATTAAAAAATTATGTTTATTTTTCCAAGTTGGATTTGCGTAGTGGCTATCACTAGGTTAGAATCGCGGAGCAGGACGTCTGGAAAACTGTGTTCAAAACCAAGCAAGGGCTGTTCAAATGGATGGTGATGTCATTCAGATTGTGCAACGCTCCAGCCACATTTATGAGGGTAATGAATGACATATTTAGGCCTTTTCTTAATCATTTTGTTCTTGTGTATCTGGACGATATTCTTGTGCAGTAGGACATGAGAGGAACACATGTGTCACATAAAGAAAGTGCTTGATGTTCTAAAGAAAGAGAAACTATATTTGAAACTCTTAAAGTGTGAGTTTGGAAAGACTTCTCTAATTTATTAAGGCCATATTGTCGGTAATGGGCAATTAAGGATAGATCCCTCTAAAGTGGAGGTGATAATGATGTGGCCTGAGCCCTTGAATGTCACAGAAGTCCAAAGTTTTCTAGGTGCAGTGCAGTATTGGAGAAGGTTCATAGCGAATGATTCCATTATCGCAGTCCCCTTGCACGCCTTGACTAGTGTGAAGCAGGCCTTTTAGTGGGGAGGAAAAAAACAGAAATCCTTCGACACGCTGAAAGAGAAGATCAACACGGCCCCAGTGCTAGCCTCACCAGACCTTCAGTAGCCTTTCGAAATTGAAACAGATGCCAAGGGATGTGCCATGGGTGTTGTATTGATGCAGCAAAGAAAACATGTTTGTTACTGTTGGGCCGTGAATACGACCACCTTTTTAACACTTATTTCATCCATTTTTACTTTTATTTAACATGTTATTAATCACGGTTTATCATATAATTCTATTTTATAATGATTTATGCTCTTATGAATGAATATTATTTATTCTCATTTATTTCTAATAAATTGATGATTATGAATGATTTTATCAATGATAGCTTCAATAAATTAGTTGTAACATTATTCACCATTTTTAACCTCCAAGATAATTTCTAGATTGAAGATTTGACCATTAAATGTGCCAACTCAGAAATTCGCTGGAATAAGAAGTGACAGTTTTGCAGTTGAGATTCTGAGCAAATGAAGAAGCATTTGGAAAATCCGGAACATGGGTTTTGTCCAGAACAGACCCAATTAACTTTGTTAAAGAATGGTTTGCCCAAATTCGGCTTGTACTGAGAGAAACGCAGGGTTCTTTGAGCATGATTTTCTCAGATTTGTTGTTGCGGCCGTCCTCCAAATCTCAGCTGCAAAGCCAAATTCGCCTTGTTCTTGTTGAAAGATAGATGGAAATATATTTTCTTGTTGATCAATTGGTTGGAAACAATCCAATTTTGTAATAGAAATCATGTTGTAATTATCTTTGTTGTAACTTCTCTCTGATCTCTCTATCTAAATGAAAACAGAGATCAGTGATGAGGATGGAAAAAGGATGGAAAAATGGTGGAGAATTGAGGATGAATTAGAGATTCAGAATTGAGGATGGCAGAGAGAATGGATAATGGTTGAGAGATGGAGAGATTTCTTGTTGTAATCCACTGTAACTCTGCTTTGATATTTTAATATAAATCTGGTTGCCCTAAAGTAACCCAGCAGCATCCGCTGGCGGCCAAGGGCCCAGCCTCTGGTGGAGTACGTTGCTGCTGCTGTATATTATATTTGTAGTTCATGTGTGGTTTTTCTTATCAGCTTTATTTGGTAATCTGGTATGTTCTATTATTTTATATCACGGTTCTGTTATATCTGATTTATGTTTAATTGAGTAATATCGTTCTCTATGACAGGAATACCGTATTGATTCATATTGACTTTGCAATGCATTGTTGTTTCTTTAAGTGCTGATATAATTGGTTTTTATAGGATACCGTTGTTGTTCAATTATAGAATGTTTGTGTTGTAACATTTGACCATTGGTATTACTGAATTCATCTTAGAAATTATATTTCCTTGCGATTGTTGAATCTATTAACGGTGTTGTTCCATTACAAAACACAGTCGTATTCTTTATAACTAAGACTGATAATTGGATTACCATATCAGATTACTATTAAGGTGTGTCGTGTGTTAAGTTATTGTGTATTTATATTTGACTTTCCAGCGTTGTTTCATATCCCATCATATTCCTCAATGCTGTTCTATTTCCGTGTGCTGTCTGATTTATTCTTAGAGTAAAGATTGCTATT
>JABXJQ010000065.1_pt1 | contig 14315 bp, 11 predicted proteins | sample 7436221 | NCBI WGS metagenome assembly JABXJQ01 (sample SAMN14395755, study PRJNA613071) | wetland metagenome | isolation source: water sample H0 from high-altitude wetland | place: Chile: Salar de Huasco, high-altitude wetland | collected 2015-11-10
ATATGATGCTACCTCATTATCCCCACTATAATATTAGAAGCAAGTTAAGAACCTTGGTTTGTCACTAGTTCCCTTGGGAAGCCAAATTTGTAAAAAATGTTTTCCCTTAAGAAATTTTCTACTTTCTGTTATATTGTTCCCTTGACTAACTTCAACTAATCTCACTTGGTCCAATAATTTTTCCACACAATGGTGTACTTCTTATGTCCAGATGGAGGGTCAATATGGCCAACTCAATCCATGCCTGGCTTCTAAAACAATTCAAAATTAACTTAAGGTTGTAGGGGCATCTCGTCCCTCTGAGTAGGTTTCCCCATTCTCAAATGCTCATCAAATTGTGTAGTAGGTTTCCCCATTCTTAGCATATTGATGAAGAGTAGGCCAATAGTATCCTACCTGAGGAGTATTGTAGGTTTTCCTCTTAGTAGCAAAATGACCCCCACAAGTTCCATCATGACAGGATGAGAGGATGTCATAAACCTCATCATCCCTTACACATCTCCCTAGGACTTGATGAGGCCCCAACCTAGAAAGGTTACCACCAATCCAAGCATAAGGCACCATTTTCCTAACAATTTTTCTCTTTTATTTTGAACACAAGTTAGGGGGAGACTGGACAACAACCAAAATTTCTGCCATATTATCAAAACAAGGAGAAAATAATGATATGGAAAAGTTGTGTTCATTAAGAAGTCAGTCATCTACCATCTTGTTGTAGCAGCCGCAACACCCTCCAAAATTTTGTCTTACATCCAAACTTTGAAGCCTTCCTTGGTTTTTCCTTTGATGGTTGCAAATGCTAGAGCTCACCCCATGAGCTCTTGTGAAGACTTTTCACTCTTTTTCTTATTTGATCAACAATCATCTATTTGGCACATTGATTGTTTTTTCATGCTTGCAATCTTTTTCTGGTAAGTTTGAAGGTTTTTCTTTGTGTGTATGGGTTGTCTTCACTATGTAAACATTCGTCGTACTCACACAAAAAGTTGTAAGCATTGTCGTGCAAGTGTTGTCACGGTCATCCAAAGGACTATCTCAAGTGTCGCGCTTATTACTTTTAGCTTTTAAGACAATCTCACCGAGGGCATGTCTTGTCTTGTTGTAATGGTGGTCTATGTTGTCTCGTTGTCGAAGTATGCTAATTGTATGATCACAATGTAATGTAGGCACAATTTCACTTGCTTTCAACACTTATCCATTTTCCTGAAAATATGTCTGACCGAACAACCCTCTTCCACCAAATCTCAACTGAGTTGTATTGCGTAGTCTCAACCCTTAATGAACTTTCTCTAATGCCTGGAACTGTGCAGTGCTTGAGGAATTCCTCCAGGTCAGTTGCATTGTTCAATCCCTAAGGTGAGCAACCTGCCTGCCTCCCAGAAATGCACAAAAATTGCCTTCATGTCCAAAATGAAGTGCACAAATCTCAAGTAGAGTCATCAAGCCTCCCTCTAGTCTAATGGAACCCTACACTACACTAAGACCTAGGTCTATACTACTCTCCAAAACGACATAGTCATGTCTAGTAGGCCCCGTCCTACCTGTCCTGCAATGTTCTCCAAAACTACAGTCTTTTCTAGTAGGCCCTCTGCTTCCTGTCCTACATTGTTCTCCAAAACTGCATAGTCATGTTTAGTAGGCCCTCTACTACCTGTCCTGCACTATTCTCCAAAAATACGCAGTCATGCTCAGTAGGTACCCTACAGGTCTGTCATGCCTTACCTCCCGAAACTTAACAGAAGTTTCCCTCAGGGTCCCACCTTTCAACTACCACTGGTGTCCTTCACTACGCAATTCTGCCTCCAATTGATCACTGCATATTTTTCCCGATAGTGTAGGTTATCCTCTGGGAGTTCCTCATTCCAGCCTGAGCTACACTATGCATTGTCTTAGTGAGTTGTCATCCCTCCCTATCACCCGAAACACGAGAACAACGCATCCTTCTAGACTAAGTGGTTTTGGATTTGATGTCATCCTGTCATGAGTGAATTGCAACAATAGGTACCTTGATAGATCATGGCAAGATGATCAAATGGATGAAGAATGAGGGCACATGTTAGAAGACTTGCTTACAACTGGATGAATGTACCAAGCACATCAAGAAACAAGTGAAAGGAACATATGCATTGAACCATCATGCAAGACCAAGACCATCGAAGACCCCACAACACTATCCCATGCAAATGAGAAGACAAAGCACACCAAGAGTACATCCATCACTCAGAAGTGAAACATCTTGACACGGACACCACGTTTAGTCACTACATGTCAGTAGTTTCATGTTGAGTTGTTTCATTAGCTATCTTGGCCACATCACCACTATGGGCCATATCTATTGTAACTCAATGTAATGCAAAGTGAATTCCAATGGATGCACATAAGAAGTAGAAGAGTCATGGAAGTTGAAAATTCATTGGAAGTAGAATGACCATGAGGGTAGTCCAAGAGTCACAAGGGTCAAGCATCACCCTTGGCTATAGATACCCCTCCCATTGTATGAGCAACGAATTTTCACCTTGGCTCCTCCCAGATAGCCTTGATATTTTGTAGTCTTTTCTTTGAGGAGCGAGGAGTGGCTTCAATGTCCCACTAATGGGACTAGTTATGTATGGTGTATAGATGTGTCTTGGGAATTTTTCCTAATTCAGAAGCATGTTAAGGCCAACACATTTTCATGCATGTTTTGTAGATGTTTGTAAGACTACTCTTTAAACATTTGTAATGCATGTTTTCTTAACTTGTATTAATATAATTGAACTACTTTGGTTAGTTTAGCACTTACATTGTTGAAGATGTGTTGTATTGCTTATCACCGTTGTCTCATCCTTGTGGACTACTCCATGGGATACTATACAAACCACCTTTGTCTATTTCCTATCACCGTTGTCACCACTCTATGGGATACTGAATAAACCATCTTTGTTTCTAGTTATAATGACCATCACATCCATGTGGACTACTTTGGTGTGTGGTGTCAGTGTTGTCCACTTTACCTTAGTTTTAGTGATTCCTGCATCCGTTGTGGACTTTTTTATTGGGTGTTGGACAAGCCTTTTAGGTTCACTTGTGTCTCTTCCTGGGTAGTACTACTACCTGTCATTTATATTCTTACTTTATTCTGCCCCTCTATAGTAAGAGAAACTTGACACAGTTACATTATGCACTGACCAGGCACATGTACCTTGTTGTTTAAAGATACCAGCATAACATTCTCATGTGTTGACAACTAGAGCCAAGGAAGATCTCTAAGTAAATGGTAATCGGGCCTTCATACTAGATGGTAATCCTAAACCAAATGGTGTGAGGTCTAGTTGATGCTTCACATCAGGGAGATCCCCTTGATTGACAGATTTATAGCACTATCAACAATATGGCGCTAGAATGAGGGCCAGACGATAGGTTGTGCTCGTGGAGTCTGGTTGAATCTCGTATTTAAAATGGTTCTTCTTGAAATCATAATATCAGGATGTTTTTATAAAGAGCTTAATTGTAACATCCCTACGAAACTCATTCATGACCTGTCTGAACTTTAGTTCGATGGTGAGAGTGAATCAACTTTTTGTGAACATTTATTTCAAGTTATATGTCTTTGTTTGTGTAACAAAGTAGAGTCTAAAGATGTCATGGCTAGATTACTCAACCTCACATCAGAAGGTCGTTTTAGGAAATGGTGCCATACATTAGTTGTTGCTTCTATCCATTCTATTTCTTAGCTTGCCAAGATGTTGTGTAAATCTTCGGATAAGTACAACCACCAAGATGTCTATAAAAGAATTTGTTGTTTAAGAATGAAGCGTGATGAATCAGTTGAGGACTTTGTTGATCGGTTCCTTCACCTCTGTTGTGAAATTCCTCAAAAAAAAATGAACTGATATTTCTTTGGACAAGATTTTAAACGCCTGGTTCATGTTTCCAAATACGGTGAACCTCCTTATTTCCCTTCTTCCCCAACCCTTGTGGATCATGAGGCACCCCAGACTAAAGAGGAGGAGCCCAACACTCCATTTTTTACTTTTCCTCCTCCTTTTCCAGTCCCGATGTGGGTGCCCCCTTGCAGTGATTGCAAAGCTAAGATATTTGCGCAGCATGTCCCGATCCCATCTTCTCATTTGTCTCTCGCTTATATGGAGGAAGTTTCATAATGAATTATGAATCCTATAGCGAAGACTAAATCCTCCATTCTGAAATAGGACCTCACCATTCATAACTTAGGTCTCGAATTTGATCTACATCTCTTCCATCCTCCATCATAAAAAATCCATGACTCGCTTGATCAATCCACTTCACTAGCTAGTTATTCGCATTCTCTTGATTCTCAAGTTGTTGGCTCAAATTGTGATTAGGCGCAAGGCAGTCACATTACACAGGAAAATGAGTAGAAAAGTGAGGACACTACCATATTCCCTCTCTATTCCAAAATTGTGTGCATCAAAAAAATCAGCTTCCACTCTTGAACGATATTAAAACTACTAATCTCGGTGGAACATCCTGCACAACTCATTCTTTTGATCAACCCCCGGTATTAGGCAGTCATCACTCCCATGCTTACATATGTCGTGACGAACACCCAAACACATCATGTGATCTTTTGTTTTCTCATGAAGACTCTAACTCAGATCAAGAATGTGCTTCAGTCAAAGAAGATGTTCATACCAAAACTTCCTCTTCACCTCACTTGCCCATGTGTCCTACCACTCATAACGCATCCACACGTGTCAGAGATACTCCCCGTTCTCTTGTTTCTTCATCTAATTATTTATATCCTCAATTTACACAAGGTAGTGAGGTTTTCCGTGACGAAGTTGAAAATAGTCTAATCATAGAGTGTTCTTTCGATTCCCCACCATCTCTTCTTTTGCATGAAGACAACTCTTCCAACCAGCTTGTTGAAGTTGAAAAATATGGTGAAACATGTGATAGAGATGGATGCCATCTGGAGAGCAGTTTTGAAATCAATAAGAATAACCACACTCAAGCCATGCATGATCTGGTTCATGCTTCAAAATGTGATTTTGTAATTCTGGAACGTTTCGAGACCTGCCAGGGAGTCGAGGCACTTCATCGTCCATTGATGGTTATGTTAGGACCTCGCAACTCTGATAAGCCACTTGAACCCAATCAGATATGGCTTCTCATGCAAAATCCATCTATTGACATGGTTTCATTGAGTGTGGATCCCCATGTGAAAAAGTGTTTGGTATTCCAGGAGTGATCTTTCAAATTCTTCAAAATTTTTCTTATGACCAAATCCATGTTACAGTGCATCCATCTTCATGCAAATCTCTCAAGTCAAACTCATGTTGGGAATGTTCATCTATCATGAAATCATGGGATTGTGAGGTTTATCATCTCAAAGACTCTCTTTGGCCACAATCATAATTATCAAATTCCCCTCTTCATGGTCAGCTCCTCGGCCTTCTTGCGAACCTTTCACTATAAATATGTCCATCATATCTAGCTCACAACGAACTTGGTTCCATTATTCAAAGCATTTGCAAGATTTTTCAAATGGATTTTTCTTTGTTCATTTCAAAATAGGAATCTGACGTTTCAACCAGCTCATATGATCATTCCTCTATCTTGGGAAATTTTCATCCATCTTATCATTTTCCCAACAACACATCCAATGACAGTTACTTCGTGCACTCTAATCTTCATTGTTTAGCATCTTTATCCTTAGATTTTTGTCAAGTAGGTGGGCACTTTAGCCTGCACTGATGGCAGGTCCTCATTGCCTTGGCATGAGTATTGAGAATAATCAAATTTATTTTTCCTTATGAGATTCCCATCGTGAGCTTGTCTATCAAATAAAAAATCCATATTTTTAAAGATCATGAGGCTTTCCAAATATCAATTACAAATTTTACTATCCAATTGGTGAATGGCTGGAAAAATCTTACTTGGAAAGCTCTATTGCAGACAAAAAGTTTCAATTAGTCCTCACACTTGCGAAGAAGCTCAGTACAGATGAGGACGCACTAGCAAGAGGTTTCCAAGGTTTGTTGAATAAAGGTATTCATCAAAAAGGTAAGCATATGTATTAGGTAAAAGTAATAGTTGTGACACGTCTTTCTACTGACATGCAAGACCTTATTTTCCATGTGCAACTTGTTGAAGTTTTTGTATTTTATGTTGCACACTACATTTTCTTTGTTTTAATTGTTTGTGTCTTTGTGGATGCAGGTCGAGAGAAACTTTGGTGGCTCCACTTGAAATTTCATTTCATGTAACCTCGATTGCTTATCTATTAGGATAGGAGTAGGATTAGCTACATATTAGTTTTCCATTCCTTCCACTCATCTTGCACTCATAGTTTTTCATGGTTTTCTTATTTTTATTTTACATCATGTTTTCTTTATTCATTTTGATTTCTTGTCTTCTAGTTTTGTTTAGTTTTTGTGTGTGCCTCTACTCTCATCTTGTTTTTCCTTTCATGTTGATTTTTCTATTTTTTTTGCATTAAGTGAATAAGTGTTGTGCCTGCATTGTGTTCTGGTTCTGAATGGTATGTGGCTGAAGTTCAAAGAGTCTTGTGACACTGCAGTGCGTTTCCATTCCTATGTATGTCTTCTTTGTGCTTAGATGTAACTTCTAGCCGATGAATTATTCATGGAAAATTTCATACATCCGTAAGGAATATTTTGGTCAAACCATGAACCTATGTCCAGTTTATGAAATCTCATGCCTATACTTAGTTTTTTTCTCTTATGTGTTCAAGCTTATCCAACTAGTAGAAATGAAGAAGGGGAAAATCTAATAAAGCAAACATAAATCAGAGGTCTTTATATTCTTCTCTAAAGGAGCAACCTTTCCTACTCTCAATAAGTCAGGATCCCTCTTCCACCCCAAAAATAAATAAGTGCCTATTCATAGTTCGCTTTTAAAAAAATAACAAAGGTGAAAGAAGAGAAAGGAAAAGCTTCCTATGTAGAGAGGTGAAGCAGCAAACTTGACAGGGTATTGTCCAAGCTTGTTAGTGATGGAGCAGTGCTTATGTTCCTGCGTGACTCCGTTGAAGTACTGTCAAGGACTGCTGGTCACGGAGCAACACCAAAGATGAAAAACTATACTTTGAAAATATTAAGCTCGCAAGCCAAATTACCTTTCCCAATTTGAAACATTGTGATCTGGCTGAATTTTGTGTTGTGTTCAACTGATTCGATACAAGGTGAACCATGTCTATCCACGGGGTAAGTGGGGAAGCCGAAGTGATCTGAACAATGAATCAATACTCCCCGAAAGGCCAAGGCCCTACACTATAAAGGAACCAAAATAGAGAAGCTGGTATTCAAATAGTGTGTTGCCTAGTGTTGTAGCGGTTGCAACACCCTCCAAAATTTTGGCTTACCTCCAAATTTTGGATCCTTCCTTGGTTTTTCAATTGATGGTTGCAAACACATGAACTCACCCCATGAGATTTTGTGGAGGATTTTCACCCTTTTTCTTGTTTGACCAGCGGTCATCTTTTGGCATATTGATTACCTTGTCATGCTTGTGATCTTGATCTGGTGAGTTTGAAGGTTTGTCTTTATGTTTTTGTGTTTTCTTCACTATGTAAACATTTGTCATACTCACACACAAAGTTGCAAGCATTGTCACACAAGTGTCGTCACGGTCATCCAAAGGTCTATCTCAAGTGTTGCGTTTGTCACTTTCAGCTCTAAGATAGTCTCACTGAGGGCATGTTTTGTCTTATTGTATTCATAGTCTATGTTTTCTCATCATTGAAGTATGCTAAGTGTATGCTCACAATGTTAAGTCTCCACAAGTTCACTTGATTTCAACACTTAGCCATTTTCCTGAAAATATGTCTGACCGGACAACCCTCTTCCACCAGATCCTCACTGAGTTACACTGCGCAATATCAACCCTTGGTGAACTTGCTCTACTTCCCAAAACTGCACATTCCTTGAGTTTTTCGTCTAGATCAGTTGCATTGTGTGATCCTAGAGGTGAGCATCATGTCTGCCTCCCAGAACTACACAAAAATTGCCTTCATGTCCAAAATGAAGTGAGCATTTATCAAGCATAGTCATCAAGCCTCCCTTTGGTCTATTGGAACCCTACATTGCATCGAGACTTGGGTCTACATTGTTGTCCAATACCGTGCAGTCATGTCTAGTAGGGCCCTCGCTGCCTGTCCTCCATTGTTCCCCAAAACTGCATGGTCGTGTCTAGTAGGCCCTTTGCTACCTATCTTGTACTATTCTCCAAAATTGTGTAGTCATGTCTAACAGGCTATCTGCTACCTGTCCTACATTTGTTCTAAAAAACTACATAGTCATGCTCAGTAGGTCCCCTACAGCCCTATCTTGTCTTCCGTCTAGGAATTGCGTAGATGTGGCCCTCAAGGTCCCACCTTGTAGCTTCCACTAGTGTCCTTCACTATGCAATTCTTCCTCCCAATGGTCGCTGCGCAATTTTTCCCCAAAGTGCAGGCTGTTCTCCTGGAGTTCCACATTCCATCTTGAGTTGCACTATGTGATGTCTCATTGAGTTTTCCTCCCAATGTTCACTGCACAGTTTTTCCCGAAAGTGCAGGTTTTCCTCCTGGAGTTCCTCATTCCATCCTAAGTTGCACTCTGTGATGTCTCATTAAGTTGTCTGCCCTCCCTGTCACCTGGAACACGAGAAAAATGCATTATGTTAGACTAGGAGCTTTTGGATTTGATGTTTCCGATCATGACTAAATTGCAGGAATAAGTACACTGATACATCATCCCGAGATGACGAATGGAATGAAGAAGGAGTGCACATGCTAGAAGACTTGCTTGCATATGGACAAACGTACCAAGCACATCAAGCAACAACCGAAAGAAACATATGCATTCAACCATCATGAAATAGCAAGACCAACGAATACCCCACAACACTATGCCATGCAGAGGAGAAGACAAAGCACACCAACAGTACATCCATTACTCAACAACATAGGAGCTTGAAACATACACCACAGTTAGCTAGTACATATCAAAAGTGTCATGTCAAGTTGTTTCATGAGTTTTCTTGGCCACATCACCACTATGGGCCATATTTGTTGTAACTCAATGTAATGTAAAGTGAAGTCCAATGGATGCACAAAAGAAGTTGAATGGTCATGTCAGTTTAAAAGTCATTGGAAGTTGAACGGTCATGAGGGTAGTCCAAGAGTCACAAGGGTCAAGCATCATCCTTGGTTATATATACGCCTCCCATTATATGAGCAAGTACTTTTCACCTTGGTTACTCCCACATAGCCTTGAGAGTCTATAGTATGTTATTTAAGGAGCGAGGAGTCGCTTCAATGTCCAACTACTGGGACTAGTGATGTATTGTGTACAAATGTGTCTAGGGACTTTTTCTTAATTCAGAATCCTGTTAAGGCCAACATGTTTTCACGCACATTTTGTAGATGTTTGTAAGGCTACTCTTTAAACATTTGTAATGCATGTTTTATTAACCTATACTAAGACAGTTGAACTACTTTGTTTATTTGAGTACTTTCATTGTTGAAGATGTGTTGTATTGCTTATCACTACAGTCTCAACCTTCTGGACTACTTTACAGGGTACTAGACAAACCACTTTTGTGTATTGGCTGTCACCATTGTCACTACTCCATGGGATACTCGATATACCATCTTTGTGTGTGATTATAATGACCATCACATCTGTGTGGACTACTCCACTCGGTGGTGTATGTGTTGTCTCCTTCACCTCAATTTTAACGACTATCGCATCCACTGTGGACTATTCCATTGGGTGCTCGATAGACCCTTCTAGTTCACATGTGCCTGTTCCTGGGCGGTACTACTACCTCTCATTTAGAGGCTCACTTTAATCTCCCCCTCTGTAGTAAGATAACATTGACACAGTTACATTATGCACTCACCATGAACACATACATTGTTGTTTGAAGATACCAGCGTAACACTCTCATGTGCTGATAGCTAGAGCCATGGAAGATCTCTAAGTAGATGGTAATCAGGCCTTCATACTAGATGGGACTCCTACAGCAAATGGTGTGAGGTCTAATTTGGACTTCAAATTGGGGATATCCCCTTGATTGATGGATTTCAAGCACCGTTAACATATCTCTTCATTTTCTACAAACAGGGTTAACTTAGAGAAGAAATTTGCAACAATATTTTCTTTCCCTGGTTTATCAACAATGGTTAGATAAAATTGTTGTACCAGTAACAAATATTTGATAATTTACATCATGTTTATTCATCAAGTACTTAATTGTTTCATGGTCAATGTGCAAAAAAACCCTATATCTAGTAATGTAGTTCCTGGATTTATTCAAAGAATGCACAATAGCCAAAAGTTCTTTTTCAGTAACTATGTAATTGAGCTCAGCCTTGGAAAATAAAAATTCTATTGAAATAGATGGCATAAGGAAATTTAACTTCAAGATGCCCCAATTATGTCCCCACTTCTTTGATTGATTCATCTATGTGAATATGGAAGTGCAAGCCAATTTGCACCCTATGGACTGGTGAAGTTGTCAATTTGTCCTTTATTTCTTCAAATTCCTTTTTACATAGGTCTATCCAACAAAATTATGAATCTTTTCTTAGTAAACAAAACAAAAGTGAATAAATTTAACTGCAACCATTAATAAATATTTTATTGTATCCAACCAATATTGAAAATATCCTACATCTTTTTGTCTCTATGGGACAAGAACCTTTCTAATGATGGCTATTTTTTTGGGATCAACCTGAATTCCATCTTTAGAGAGGAGGTTCCCTAGGATAATTCCTTCATTCATAAAAAATTGTAACGTTTCAGGGCTTGAGGGGAGATTCATCTCTATGCATATTTTCAAAACCTTGCACAGGTTGGAGAGGGCTTCTTGAAAAGAATTTCCATAAGTTCTAAACACATCCACATAAATATCTATTGATTCATGTACAAGGTAAAAAAAATAATCAATACCTCCATCTGGAAGGTGGTAGGGGCATTGCATAAGCCGAATGGAAATACCCTATAAGAAAAGGTCCCCCATCCACTAGTGACAAAAGTCTTATCCCAATCTTCAAGACTAGTTTGGATCTGATTGTACCCATTGAACCCATCCAGAAATGAAAATAACTTATTTTCTACAAGAACAACCAAAACTTGGTCAATAAAGGGAAAAGGAAAGTGATCTTTCTTGGTGGTCTTTAAGTTCTTCGTATTCAATGCAAACTCTCCATTTCCTATTATTCTTAGGCACAATTACTAAAGGTGACACCCGCTCAGTGTTCAAAATTGTATAGATAAAACTTGCATCTAATAATTATTGCAAGTCCTCTTTTACAATGTCCTTTAGTCCAGGGTTCATTTTTCTCTGAGGTTTGAAAATATGTTTATTTTATTCCTTAATGTATATATGATGAGTACATATATAGAGGTGAACTCCCTTCATCTCTTTCCAATGCCATGCAAAAGTATCAAGATTTTTCCTCAAAATAGTGAGCAATGTTTCTTCTTTGTTATATAAAAAAGGGTTGATTTTCAGAGTTTTGGAGAGGGTTTATTTCTATTATTTTTACATTACTTTGGTGAGAAACAATAGTGATTAAATCTAACCATGATTTTTTCTAAGAGTGTCCAGGTTTTCCTAAATATTCTTCTTTTATACCATCAATATTCATGGCAGGAATATATTTATCTTGCATAAATTTGTCAATCAGATTGTCCTCATTTAATTGCCTCCAACCAATTATGGTTTCTGGTGTATAGATGGGTTAGGTTGATGACTGATAAAATTCTTCTTCTTCTACCTCTTCTACCCAAATAGGAAAATCATTCTCAAAAAGGGGTTGAGCAGGGGAATATAGTACAAGTTGTTTTCTTAGCTTCTAGTTGTAGTGGCTACAACCACCCTCAAAATTTTGCCATAGCATCATTTTGGAGCCTCCCAACTAACCATCCTCGACACCATGACTTGCACTGTTAAGTACATGAGCTTCAATGGTTTTCTAGCAGATTGCTAGCTTATGCATGATATTTTATTTCACTCCCCTCACAAGCTGTTTCTCCAGACTTGGTCCTGTTGTAGGTTGAGCATCTCCCTCACAAAATTGTGTAATTCTGGAGAGGAAACAACATTCCCTCCATAAATTTTGCAATCCTAGCTTGCAGCTTGTTGGGCTCAGAAATTTTTCAATCCTATTAGTCAACCTTCCCAGTGAAAACTGTGTAATCTAGCCTAGCAAGATTGCTCAACCCATAAATTGCTTAATTCTGGGGAGTAGTCAGCTATTGAGCCCAAAAATTGCACAATCCCCTTGGGAAAACAACCCAACCTCCTCCCAGAAATGTGCAAATTTATCCCTCAGGCAAGTAGTTTGTTGCATGTGCCATCGGGTTGACCAGTTCCACCTGGGACCCAGAAAACTTGAATTGCATACATGGGATGCTTTTTCCCAAAATAGCAAAAAGAAACATGCAAAAAGCATCCCTATATTTTAGGGATATATTTTTAGCAACTCGAGGTTACATGAAAATATTGTTTTAGAATCTTTCATCCAAGTGTCGCTTTTTCCTAGATTTGTGCCATGTGCGTCATGAGGCTCAAGATTATTTATTTGATGCTTCAGAGCTCACTTCTTCACATCGATATTGGAGCTCTGATGTCTCACAACACATCCAAGAGTCTTTGACACATCCGACTCAACTATTTCTGGGTAATTCTGCTTAACTTGTCTTTTGTAGCATTTATGTTCTTTTTTGTGTTTTGGCTTGTGTAAGTCCTGTCTTATTGGTTTCTGTGAATGCTTGTTGTCTTTTTCATGCATATTAGCTTGTACTAGCACCGTTTCAGGTTTCATTATCATCTCACTGTTGTCACATGCATGATAGTGTTTTGCATGAACGATTATCGATTTGGCGACTTGCTTCACACACATGCATGTTGTTCCATTTTCTAAATATTCCATTCGTTGTTTTCATGCATGATCATTCACTCCTACTTACACTAGGTATCACCAGTAATTCACATCCACATTTACTTTCAGTTGCCCGTTAGCGGGTCTAGGCAACCTTGGCTCGAGCTCTACCTCACCAAGACATCATTGTGCAATCCTGGGAGGGAAGGCTCTGCCTTCTCCCAGAAAATGTGCATTTTTTTCTAGTGACTATCCTCTAGTCTTGCATTACAAAATTTTGAGAGGAAGTGACTATTGGCCCATAAAATTGTGCAATGCAGTCAATGGGCCTACAACCCCTGCCAGCTGAAATTACGCATTGTGTAATTCGAGTAGCCAACAAGCTAGTCTAGATTGCGCATTGTGCAATGCGAGCAACCAACCAGCCTCCCAGTAGTCCAGAATGCCTTTTGCACAGTTCTGGCATCAAGTCTCCTAACTTCCCAGGAATATTGTTCAATCCCTGCCTGTCAATCCCTAGGTGTGTTGCATGTCATTCCTCAAGTTTTCCTTGGTTTTAGCTAATAGATTTATTTCCATCCATGTCTCCATGTCTCCAAATATAGTAGGTGTTCGTCTGCCTCTCAGCAGTTCAGGATCAATGGCCTCCAAGAAAGTAGGATCAAAGGTCATCAATGGAAGCGCATTTGGAGTAGGAGTTGAGCGACTGTCTACAAGTTTATCAATCTATGAAGTCACCAAGCTCATTATAGACAAGGACATCAAGTTGAAATGGCAAGAGGTCAATGATACATTTGCAAGTACATTTGGGGAAGACCTTGAAGATCACCAAGCCTATGTGAAGATTCACAAGTCCGACTTGCACTAGATTGCATGTAGGTATCCCGTGTTCCAATGTGCGAACATGATACATTGGATCGTCTCGCACACTAATCTTGAGATGATGACATTGATAAGTGTCGGTGGGACAAATATGTATACCTTCAGGTCATAGGGTTATGAACATATGTACCATATGTTGAAGGGAGTGACCACCATGGAGATAGCCTTCAGCATACCCAGCAACGATGACAACTCCAAGGATATCTTGAAGAACTGGGTGAAGGAGTTGTCCAAATTCAGGATGACACCCAACCAGGTTTACAAGAAAAAGATACTGCGGAAGGCATATCAATACTTGGTCATATTTGCATGCTGCTTGTATGGCAAAGAGACCACATAAACCTTCCTGCAGAGTTGGGTGATCGCGTTGGACCAACTGGCCAGTGAAGGCAAAGCATGCATCTGGTCCGACATGTTGGCTCACAAGCTGAAGGAATAGGTAACAAGATCTTGACAGTCGCTCATAGGTTAGAAAGTAGAAATACACATGTCCACTTACATCTTGGATGCAATCTGTGCCCGTCAAGAGTTCCCAGGCTTGAAGTGGGCATGTAAATTGGTGGGGACCTATTTG
>JABXJQ010000066.1_pt1 | contig 14210 bp, 11 predicted proteins | sample 7436221 | NCBI WGS metagenome assembly JABXJQ01 (sample SAMN14395755, study PRJNA613071) | wetland metagenome | isolation source: water sample H0 from high-altitude wetland | place: Chile: Salar de Huasco, high-altitude wetland | collected 2015-11-10
GGGTAAGGCCAAGGATGAAAAAGCTATGCTCAAGTGCTTAATGTCTGCTATAGACAGCGGGGAACTAACACCCGATGAAGCGCAGAAACTTGCAAGCATTATTGATGTTAGCTTAAAGGTTAAAGATAAAGTCGAGCTTGAGGCGCGAATCACGGCTATTGAGGAAGCAAACAAGGTTGGTGTTGATGATGAAGATTTTAAAGAAGAACCAGACTACAAGGTTTAACTCATAGGTCGATACTTTGCATACTGTTGTTGTGCTTGTAATTGCGTTTTATTGTAGCTGTCCAACCAACCAACATGGCCATATTGAAAGGCCGCGCTTCCATGTGATGCCCAATCGTGAACCTCATCACTACCAAACGCCTTGAGCTTCTCGTCAAACTTAGCGCGTGAAGTCTCTAGCGCATCAATACCGTTCTTGCATTCAGGCTCAAGGAATACGCAACGATGAATTTGACTGCGTGCAACCTGTACCCGCTCAATAACCCTGAGCCGTGGCACTTGAGCAATGCGCAAACCCTTTTGCATCAGCGTAACAAGGCGAGTCTTGCCCGTTGTCCATTCGGTGTGTGATACGTCATGCGGAAGGAAGTGATGACCGTATTTGCTAAAGCCAAAACGCTTTTGAATCTGATTAAGATAGTTTATAAAATAGTCGGTGTCCTTGTAGCTTATCTCGTGGTAATGAAAGTATCTAAACTCCTGATAGTCTCCTGTGCCTACCACCTGAAAGAACCACATTGCGTTTAAGTCACGGCTTCCAATATCCCATGACGTGTGGACAGGCTTTCCCGGGTGAATCTCAAGGGCTTGCACAATACGCCCTTCTGCTCTTGCCTTTTGTATGTGTTCAGCAAAGAACGTACCTTTAACGGCAATTGAATCATCACAATAATACTCTTGTTGGATTAAATCCTCATCCATTCCAGAGTTGCGTTCCTCTTGGATTTGCTCAGGCGAAAAAATATAGTTGCCATCATTATCTCTCGTATCGGCAACCGTGAGCTTTCGAGTGTGCCACAATGGGTTATTCTGATTCGCTACTCGTAGCCTGTGCGCATGGCATTGCCCAAAGCTCGTATAGTTAAAGCACGCAAAGCCTTTGCTTCGATTGATTATTGGTCGCAAGTAATCCCAGATTGTCGGGCTTGTGCGCTGAAACTCTGACATGAAAAGCCCGGCAAGGTTAGAGCCTAAGTGTGCGCCTAGGATGCTGTCAGCACCCGTTATATGAAGCATTGAACCGGATGAAAAATAAATCTTGCGCTCGGTTTGGTTAGGGTCTCCAGCCAGCAAGTGCCGGGGAATCTTATCTATCCAGCGGTTGCCCTCAAGGTCTGTTCCTTCCCATATTACGTTCTTGGCCTGACCTATCTTTGGCAAAGTGTATAAATAGTTTCCTTTCTTGAGGCTGGCTACAAGCCACGCAAGGTTAAAAAACATGGCGTCTTTACCAAACCGCCTGTGAATGTTCTCAACAAAGAAACGATATTGACCGCTAAAGAACGCCTCAAATAACTCGCGCTGTAATGGGTAGGCTGGGAATATATCTTCAAAATAATCTATTCGCTTGACGAGCATTCAGCAACCCATATTTGCACCGCGCCATCTTGTACACGCTGTCGACGTATCACGGTCAACATGTCGATTTGATTGTCATTTTCGTACACGTTCGCATACTCCAAGGAGTCTAGGATGCACTTAAGGATATTATCAATATCACGTTTTCTTTTGTCTGGGGGAAAGATATTGACCGTGACCGAAAGCCTTCTATCGCCTCCACAAGCACCGCGAAAGCGTTGTAAGAGTAATGCGGCATCACGCCTATAACGCTTGCCCCTAGCTGATAAAATAACACCGCTAGCAGTGTGCACGTAGTAATGATTAACACTAGGTGGGTATGGTAGTTCAATTCTCAGTATGTCCATATACCAACCGGAAAAGCTAAATTAAATTTATCAGCAATTCCAAGGTGTACAAACCTGCCGTTATGATTTCCTTTTTGATGCACCCCTATGCGCTTAACGCCCCTATACTGAGCCATCTTTATAATCTGCAATGCCTTATCACCATGGCATATAATATCAACCGCCATACCGTGCGTGTGTTCGCCTGGCGTTGATTTCTCTTGTTCCACGGGGTGTTTCACGCACCGATAGCCTGAGTTAATAAAGATAGGTTTATCAAACTCCGTCCTGATACTTTGTAAAATCTCCATCATGTCAGCGGTTATACCCTCAGCACCGCAGTGCTTGCAAGCCAGCTCCTTTGCGCTAAAATTAGCATACTGCGTCCAGTCTATAGTTGACATCTTCATAGGTTCCTTGTAGTTCGCCCTCTTGAATCTCGCCAGCGTGTGCCGCCAGTCCTTCGCCTCTTGTGAAGTAAAGCCAGCCAATACGCCTAACACCTATGTAATAAATCCAGGCTTTGAGCTTTGACGATCCATTTGATAAAAGGCTGTAGTAAAATATTTCGTCCGCACGTAGTCGGGTTATTTCTTTATCACAACAGTAATGCCAGTCGTGCAGCACGGCTGCGGCTATAGTGTCATAGTCATCAGGCCAGAATATAGGCCACATGATACGGGGAATGCTTGCAAGGTCTGTTTTAAATCCACGGGGGGCAACATGGTATTGATTATCAACATGGACAATCATATTATCACAGAGCATAAAGCGGTTGTCTTTCTGAGGAACAAGACAAACTTCTGTCATAAACTCAACATCAATCGGCTTGCTGTTCGCATAAGCCGATGATATAAAAGCCAGCGTGATTGCCAGCATCCCTGCTATTATGCGCATGGCGTCATCCTTAATAGGGCTATTGCACAGGAAAAAAGGTGGATTAAAACCTGTGTAACAGCAGTGCAACACCTTAACTTTAGCATTTAATGAACTATAATCAAGCTACTAAACTATTTCTTTTTAGGTGGTCTGTTACCTTTTGTTTTATCCATGGGTTTTTGTTTGGGATAACCTGCTAGCTGATTCATTAATCACCCTCCTTCATTAAGATTCTATTGGCCTTATTAAATATCTTGTCCATTTCGGCCTTGGTTATGTTGCCCTTGTTGTACTGTTGCTTGGCGCGAGCCTTGGCATTTCTGGCGTGGCTCTTGTCAGGCATCGGGTATTTTCGTTCATCAGGCAAGCCAAAATCTTTTTTGGGTAGGTCGTCTCGGTCTTCTTCTGATAACTCAGCCATGGTTATGCCTCTGCCTCTGGGCTTTCTTCTTCTGTGGATTCTTCTTTGTTTTTTGCGTCGTCTTCTTGCTGCTCTTTCTTAAGCTCTTGTATTTGCTTTTGAACCACACTGATAGCACCAGCGCATTGTTGCGCCATGTTAGCTGCTGCAATGCGCTGCTGTTGTAGTTGATTCAGTTGTGCTGTTAAAGATTCTATTGTTAATGGCATTTTTAAATATCCTTTTAGTTCCAGGTTAAAATTGGAGCATTGCTAATAAAATCGTCAATGCTAGGAATTTCTATTTCTTGGCTCTCTACTTTCACCAATATATCATAAGCATAAATTAAAACCTTATCGCGCCATTCTATAAAGTCTGTGGCTTCCTGTTTCCATGTTTCATTGGTACTTAACGCATAGGTAACGATTGTTAAATCGCTTTCATAATCCTTTTCCCTGGCTTTCTTAACAAGCAAGACTTTTAAAGCGTCTTTGTATTCCTGCAACAACTGCTCAATCGTCTTTGGTTCTTCGGGCTTTGGCTGCAATATGCCATCAATTAAAACCCATCCTGTTTGGCATCCCTCTGGCGCATCCATCCAAACAAGGGATGGATGAACCGTAAAGCCTTTATCATCTAACTGTATAACCGTATTATCTTTTAACAAAGCTTTCATTTCTCACCCTTATGAATATTCAAATACAAATACGATGCCAGCAAAACCATTAGCACCATCGGAATTGGATGATGAAGTTGTAGCCCCACCACCACCGCCAGAACCAAACGCATTTCCTGAATTTCCAGACTTTCCACCCCCGCCTAAAAGTGAAGAGCCGCCAGTGCCACCAACAGCTTGGCCAGCAGAGGCAACAGCCCCAGCACCATAGCCTCCATCTGAGCCGCCTGTATTAATATTTCCACCTGAACCAACGCCACCAAGACCGCCTTCGCTAAAGGTTACGGAAACTGATGCATTTCTATTTATTCCACCAGCACCACCTGTAGCGGAACAATGCGCGCCAAATGACGATGTTCCACCAGTGCCGCCTATGGATGGTGTAGCTCCATCACCTCCACCACCACCAGCACCTACTGTTACCGTTTCACTGGCAATAGCAGACACATCAATCAATTTAATAGCTGCGCCACCTGAGCCGCCACCACCGCCTCCGCCAGCATTAGAGGCTCCAACTCCTTTCACACCACCGCCTCCACCGCCCCCACCAACTGCGTGTACAACAACCTTATTTATTCCGGCTGGTTTCGTCCAAGTGCCTGATGCGTCAAACACCTGTACAGACTTAAGCCCTTTTTCAAGCCCATCCACATAACCTTTATTGGCCGCCTCATCGTCTGTAATTGGCGTTGGTACTTCCACCAGTCCAGTAAAGGTTTTGTCACCTGAAATGGTTTGTGTAGTATCAGTTGTGACAATGCGATTGACGTTAATCATCCAAAGGATAAATTCAATGTCATCTGTTCCAACGGTTGCTACATCGTTTGTTTGTACCCACTTAGTGCCGCCCTGTGTTGTGCCATTCAAAACAGGTACAAGGCTACCAGCCACGATGTTGCTTGGCTGGTCAAAGTCTACTGAGCGAGTAAGCACCCAATTGCTTGCTCCATCACCTTCAATGGTCACGGTATAAATGCCGTTTTGAACTTCATCAGCCTGGGTTTTTATAAGGACACGCTGGCCAACTGTTGGGGTAACGCCATCGAGCGCAAAAGCGGCTTGCGTGTCGTTGTTGGTAAGTGTCGCGCCAACGCCAGCCGTGCCGTTGTCATAAGTGGCTGTATAAGCAATAACGCTTGCTGCAACCACTGCGGCTTTGACCGTCAGCCCTTCGGCAAAGGTGTCCACATAATCTTTTGTGGCGGCATCCTGTGGGGATGAAGGATTAAGAAGATTAACGATTTTATTTCCATCGGCATCTAAGTCATTAAATAACTGGCCGTCTTCAATCTCAACAAGCCCTGTATCGGCTGAGATTCGGTTGCCATTAAAGATTAAATTATCTACTTGCAAGCTACCAGTAACCGTTAAGTTTCCGTTTCCATCGGTTTGAAACCCAGCATCACCACCAAACGCGCCAGAGTTGTTGTACTGTATGTCGCCATCATTTCCACCAGCCACACCGCCCACCGCATTATCAACATAGATTTTTGTTGCTGCGTCATCATCAGCTATAGGCGCGGTAAGGTTATTAATGCCGTTGCCGTCCATGTCGATATTGCCACCCATCGTGCCGCCAGCTAAAGGCAAAAATAAACCTGCTGAACTGGATGGAATTTCAACCCAGACACCGCCAATAAAAGCTTCAATAAATCCAAGGTCTGTATTAAAACGTAAGCCAATACTTGGGCTTGTAGGTACTACCCTTTCGGCTGTTGTGCCGGATGGAATTCCCATCCCAGCCGTGCCAGGCATAATTGGATTATCTGCAATAAAATATATTGGATTGCCTGATGCGCCATCGCCATTCGTCACGCCAAGCTGGTTTAATGTACCTTCAAATTCTCGAGTATTTTGTACGCCTGTGGTTATCGTATTGAATACAAAGCCCGTGGGTAGCGCACCCATCACTTGAGCATTAGGCAAGTCAACATCTGCGGTCTGAACAAGATAAGTTGCATCACCTGGCGCAAGTCCACCATCAGGGATATAAACTTGCTCAATCGCGGTATCAGCGTTGTTCTTTCTCCAAACATAACCAGGTAATAATATTGGAATATATCTATCAATATGAACATCAACATCTTGTGATATTTCTGCCCAAGGTGCATATTGCAATTGAAGCATGTCTTGCACGGTTTCAATTTGCTTCATCATAACGACTTCACGGTTAAAATCACCGTTTAAGTCTGAGCCTGTCAAGTTCGATATTGTAGCACTGTAGATTGATGTTCTATCAATCGGCATAATGCCCTCAATGGTAACAATATCATTGAGCGTTGCGGCTGTATTGAATGTCACTAAGCCGCCAGATGGTGAACCCGCGCCTGTTACAGTATACTGACCGGGCGCGCCTCCTTGGAAAATCTGAATCCCATTAAGCCAAACATACACATAGTTGTTTTGAAAGAATGGGAAAGGGATTGTAAATTGTGTTTGTCCGCCAGTGGCCGAGTACTGGATGCGCTGCGGTACATCATTAATCTTTATGTTTGACATGCTGTCGTCCTCTAGTCGTTTGCTACTGGTGTGGCTCCAAGCCATTCTGCAATGTTATGTGATAATGACCTATTTATTCTCTGTAAATAAAAGAGATTTTGCAAAGGCATTAAACGCATAACGACTTCTGCATCTTTTGTTGTCCATTCTCCTTTGGCTGATGACAATGGATTTATCTTGTTAAACAATTTTACTAAATCAGAAACGCTTCCACCTGTTGGGCCAAGTACAGAGCCTATGCTGTCACGGGATTTATAGCGGGATACTTCCCCAAGCTGGAACATTTTTTGCCCGATATTAATTCCCTCGCCAAAGATTCCAAGAACGCTGCTGCGGTCTAGTCCTTCCCTTAAAAGATTCTTAGGCGATAGGTCAGGCTCTGAACCTCTTAAAAAGCTCGATGTCGTATATCCTAGCATCCCTAAACCCATCATTGAAACGATGCCAAGATAAAGATTTATATCGCCTTTGTTTTGAATGCCAGCATATAAAATCCGATTGGTTGCGGCTAACATAAAGGATTTAAACTGGAACATCAGGCGCGGAATATCACCACCCCAAAACCCTTTTTGCTGCAAGGCAAGCGGCTTGTCGCCAAGGTTCGGAACGATGGACACCTCATCAATGCTTTTGCTTACTGCGGCTTGAAAAGATTTAAGCGCGTTTGACTCTGAGCCTGTTTTGATATCCCAATTCGTCCAGTCAGCAAAGCGCGTGCCATTATAAACATTGTCCTTGGTAAACTTGGCAATATCTGCAAAATTCTCCTGTGAGATTCCAAGGCGTGCAATGTTGGTTAATTCTTTTTGTGTGGCTTTTCCATCTATTGATTTATGAACAATATTTAAAATTTTATTGATTGCCATGTGTCCGGCCATGTTTTGGATCATGTCTTGCCAAGGATTCATCATCGATAGGTTGCCAAAATTGCGCGTGAGCGAGTTTAAACCCTTGGTGAATGGTGACGGGTTAGTTGATAGCCCATTGTGTTCTACATAGGATTTAAACTGTGTTGCAAGCTCAGTCTCAACCGCATAGCCTAACGCCCTGATATCGTTCTTGGATATTTTCTTGACCACGCTAAACGATTGACCAATACCCTGTGCCAAGGTTGTCATGAGGCCGTTACGCATCACAAGCAAACCCAAGTCAGGCAAACTTGCAATGGTCATATGCCCAAGCATTCGCGTATAGTTCCAGTTCAGCATGTTATTAAGAAACTCAGCACCTTGACTATTCAACACATTAAAGCCTTGACCATACACGCCCTGTAATAGCTGCACGGTTGCGGTCATGTCCTTAACGGCTGAATCATATTGCGCCCTTAACTTCTGCGCTTCTTTGCCAGTCTTACCTTCAACGGCTTTGTCAAACTCTTGTCTTAGGCTATCACCCATCCCAAGCAACGCATCGTTAATATCTTTGTATCCAAACTTTTTGGCAAACTGTTGCAATTTAATTGCTGGAACCATAGCCCGATTGTGCATCTCTGCGAGCTTTTGAATGTCGGTAATATGCCAAGGGCTTGCTTGCAATTGGTCAATAATGAGCTTGCGTGCCTTGAATGGCTTGGTTGCTCCGCCTAGCTTTGACAAGAAAGGATTTAAAAGTTTACCGTCTGAGTCTCCAAGTATGTGATCGATAGTCTGTCCAACCTGATCCCATATTAATTCCTCAGTGGATTGCACCCCATCCCCTTCAATGACTTCATGAAGTTTGCCATCCCAAGTTTTGGCGGCTTGTGGGGCTTCATCGAGTATGCGCTGCTCGATTGCTTCAATTTCTTTTGCAATGCGCTCTTTCTCTTCTGCTGGCACTTCGCGTGATTTCTCAACCGCCTTTTTCTCTTTCTCAAGCTCCTGTATCGCTTTCTCATGTGCGCGTATTTCGGAAGACGTTGGCTTTTTGGATTCATGCGCCTTGGCAATGTCCTCATCAAGAGCTTTGAGTTTTTCTTTAAGCTCAGGCAATGACCGCTCAGGAAGCTCTGCAATGGCGTTTAATTCGCTGATACGCTTATCATTTGATTTGATATGCCCTTCGTCTTCTTTAATCAATGAAGCCATCTTGCGGGCTTCGTCTTTGGCTTGTGTGTGTGCTTGCTGTGCTTCTTGTAGCTGCTGTTTCAATCGCTCTTTCTTTGGCGTATCCCCTTTTATTTCTTTGATGCGCCCTTTAATCTCACCAACCTTTTTAAGCTGCAAGCCCACCCGGTTTTGCAAGCTGTCGAGCTTCTCACGATTCTTTCTAACACGGGATTTATAATCAACAACACTCTTTGAATGAGAAGATATCTCTTTTTTAATCTGTGCCACATAATCCGCTTGACGCGCTTTGATGTCTTTATCCAAGGCAATATGCTTGTCATTAAGTGCTTTAATGCTATCGTCAATCTTGGCCAATTCTTCTTTTGGTCTGCGGCTCTTTAAGCTCTCAAGTGATTTTATCTTTTTACCGATGTCGGCAATACGATCGTTAATTTGTTTCAATTGGTCAGGGGGCAAACGTCTTGAGTTATCATTCAATGATTTAATTTGCGCCTGTGATTCTGCATAAGCTGGTGATGCTCTGTATTCTTTTACTGTCTCATTCGATGCTTGGAATTGGTCAAACACATGTTGCGCAAACGTGCCATTGCCACGGGCGGCCTTCCCGCCTTCCTCAATGATTTTGTTTTTGTTGTAAGCAACCATGATATAGTTTGCAGCGTTTGGAACGGTCACATCTTCTGGCAACATACCTTCTGCAACGGCAATGTCTTTTAGTCGGTCAAACTCTTTGCGCCACATTGTAGCGGCTTTATTAATCTGTGGTATCTCATGATCAATACCAGTCAATGCAACCTCATAGACTGCTCGGTTAAACTGGTCTAGGTTGATATTCAAAGGGCTTTCTGTGCCTAGCTCCTGCATCTTCTTGCGTGTCGCCTTAAAGTATTTGCTGGTTACTCCGTGCATCTCGTAGTAGTAGTTCATATGCTCAATTTGAAAATTATGTAAATTGCGCATCTCGCTCTTGATGTCTCGCTCAATAGAAACGCCAGCGGTTTTGCCATCAGAGTTTTTAACAAGCTCGTAGTTATGCTCATACGCTGTTGAGCCAAACCATTTGGCAACCTTAAAGGGTGAAGTAAGCAAGCGATTCATGGGGGTGAACTTCATGGTTTCCTGAATGAACTTAGGCATTCTGGCAATCTCTGAGTCGTCCATGATGTTACTTTTAGCGGCTGACAGACTTTCATTTGGTGCTAAGGTGTCATTGATGTCTTTTAAAATATTCTCATGGGCTTTGATTTCCTCAGCACCAATTGATTTTGCAACACGTCGTGAAGCAAAGGCTGATATTCCACCACCTAATACACCGCCAAAAATTCCTGCACCAACCGTGTTAAAGATGCTTTCTTGCATGGTTCTTGTGAGTTGGTTTTGATGTAACACCGCCTCTTGAATCCCGGTACTTGCAATTGCTGAAAGGCTCGCGCCCATCATTGAGCGACCAACGGCTGAGGCAATCTTTGCTTCTTTGTAAATCACGCCACCGGGCAACCAGTTTGTAGGCTCTAGCGGATCAAGCGCATAAGCTGCGGCCTTCCAAGGGTTAGCGGCTAAAAGGCTTTTGTCTTTTATCTCTTGGCGTAACTGCGACTCAATTTGCTTGAACTCATCATCAGTGGTTGCACCAAAAAACTTGTCGGCATAGCCTAATAAATCTTTTGGTATGCGGTTTGCATAGTTGGTAAAGTCATAATCTTCTTGAACCGTTTCATCAAGCCCGCTCATTGTTTTTCGATTAAGCAATGAACCAATAGTATTTTCTTGCCTCAAGTGAGCCATGTATACAGAGCCTTGCGGCTCACCTTCCACGTTCGTAGGCAAAGGAACATAACCAAAGTTTGCTGGGTTTGGTGTGCTTTCTTTTACATGGGCATCAAGCCAGTTGTCAGGTTCTTGTTTTTCAATCATGGCTTAGGCTCCAAGGCTGCATTAATTCCAACATTGTCAGCGTTTGTTATCTCATTGCGTGTGGCTGCACTTCCAGCACCTTGCAATGATTCGATAATCTTGTCCAAGCGTCCTTTATCGGTACGTGCTGCACGTCTTGCTATGTAGGCTCTGTGTTCATCAGCACCGCCAAGGCCAAGGATTGTTTGCCATGTTGGGGCGACTTTCTCAAGCTCTGCAAGCTCTTTCTCATCAACAATCTTGGTTTCTTTGGCCTGAACCTTCATGGCAACATCTCTTAACTCTTTATCTGTGCGTGCCGTTGCAATCTCTGGCGACCAGATAGAAAGCTCTGTTGGCGCAAACCGTGCCACCTGATCAACTCCATTTGAAACATCCTTGAGTGGGTTAAGGTTATTGAATTGGTCGTATACGCCAAAAATATAATTAAGCCTATCGTCAAGGCGTGAAGTCGCACTTGGAATAAGCACAACATCAGTTTCATGTCCATTTACTTTTAACCTCGGCTTGTTTCCTAGTGTGAACTTTTTAAATACCTTGTCTTGCTGTGACTCGCTGCCTGTGATGGTTTGCTTAGGGTCTGCCCATTCAACCAGTGGAATATTAAGCTCTGGATGCTCCGCACGCAGCGCATTATTTTTATTAATGAACCCTTGGAGTGATGCCACCATTTGATTTCCAAAGGCATTGCCCACTTGTGTTATTGGGATTTCTTTTTCTGGCACTGGTTGCCCTACATAGCCTTTGTCAAAGTATTCTGATGTTCCCCACGCTCGCATGTCGTACTTTGTGGCATTCAAAGCGGCTTCTTTTGAATTGGAAGTCAGATAATAGTTGCGGTATTTATCGGTGAAGACTTGAAAGGCTTCGGATGAACCAAAGGCTTTGGGGTCAAAACCAAAGGTGTTTTTGAACTCAGTTTGCAATACGCTTGTCTTGGTGCTTGGGTCAATGTGCGCCAAAGTCTTGTTAAACATCTCAGTACGCTGTGCAATTTGCGGCTCAGTGGCTTTGAGAACGCGAGTAATCGCTTGATTGGCTGCGTCCTCTGGTGCAGTGCCGCCTGTATTAATCTCGTTAAATAGCGTGGCTACTGCAAGCGCATCACCCGTTAAACTGATGCTGTTGGGCTTGCCCTTCACATTCACCATATCATTGTAAACCATAGCGGCTTGTGCGGTTTGAATTGGATCTTCACTGGTTAGCTTCTGACTGACTGCTGAATCAAAAGCCGGAACATTATTGCCCATCGGTGTGTTTGGCATCCCACTTGCTGGATAGGGGCTTGTTCCTAAAATGCTTGCTTCCATATCAGCAAGGGTTGCAACCTGACCTGTGGCTTGCTCAAACTGCTGAATAGATTGTTTAAACATAGCGTTCTTGGTGTCGGCTGTATTCCATTCAGGGCGACCGCTCAATATGTTTTGCTGGGCTGTAATGACCTTTGAATTGTCTTTAATGCGCTGCGCTTGAACCGTATTTAATTGCTTCATAGCGGTAAGCTGTTGCGGTACGGTAAGCTCGTTATAATTTAAAATGTCGGCTTCGTTTTGGATATTCCCGTTTTGAATGCCAAGACTTACTTGCGCCACCTGCTCCGCATTAATATCATTTTTTAATCGGCTGTGTTGTTGGTCAACAGCAACGACTGCTTTGACTGCATCATTCCATGTGCTGTACGGCAAGTTTTGTTTGTTGTCTGCAAGTTCTGACAGGTAATGCCCTTGCGTTCCATTCTGCAACGCTTCTGAATAATCAGATAGTACCTTGTCCACTTCCCGATGCTTGGCAATGTCATCTTTAAGGTATGGGGCTATTTGCTTAATCTCTTGGCTCATCTCTGAGTAGTCATGCACTGAGGCATCAATAGCGGCATCAATACCCTTGATGCGCTCCATGTCTCCAGCAATCGCTGCATCTCGTCTTGCTTCCAATAAGCCTGTCACATCGTGATTAAAATCAAACTTAATCCTTTTGTTGTCATAGTCTATGGAGTGCTTGAGCATGGATACATTTGCATTTGCAATCTGTGAATCAATAGCATTTGAAAGCTGGGCGCGAGTCTCAGGCCGTGCGTGCTGCAAGATTCCCTCTTTGATTCCTTGAAGCTCGCCTTTTAAATTGGCTGGTGATCCGCCATTGAATGTGGCGGGATTGGTATTCTTTGCCAGTGATTCCTCAATTAACTCAGCGGCAGATATCGCTTGCCTTCTAGCTTCTGTGTTGGCTACGGCTTGATTGTATGCCTTGGTTGCGCGAGTAAAAGGCAATGCGAGCTTCTCAGGTGCTTTGTTGTCCAGTACATCGTTTTGGCCTTGAATGGTTGCTTGCTCAATGGCTACATCGTTCACCTTCTCGGTGATGATTTGACTTAAAGCACTTGTGGCACTGGCAAGGCTAGTTAATCCAGAGCCAGTGCTAACACTTGGAATCTGAGGGCTTGCGCCTCTTTGCATGGGTTGCTGATTAACTGCCATATTATTTGCTCCTTGGTGCGCTTAGATTAATGGAATCCAAAGCACTTAATACCCTGCTGCCCGCTGCAATCTGACTTGCTTCACGTCTTGCTGTTGCATCTGCAAGGCCAAGTTGCGTTTGAACATCGGCTACTTTGACTCCTGCTTCAATAGCTGCTTGGTCTTGAGTAAAGGTTTGATAGGCTTGGTTTGAAAACTGAATTCCAAGGGAACCGCCACCCCCTCGCATACCTGATAACGCCACTTGGCTTGCCAGTGCTTGCCTGAAATTTGCAGCGTGAGTTGCGGCTGCGTCTGCTGCTTTTGCATGAAAGGCCGCCTGATTTAATTTTATGGTTGCTGTATCGATTTTGTGTTGTGCGCTGGATGCGCTAGAGGAATCATAGAAACCGCCCAAGCTTCCACCAATGGATGCACCTATTAGTGTACCAGCACCCGGTGCGATAACCGAGCCAACCGCCGCACCAACCGCGAGTCCTGCCGCCTGTCCTGCTGCTCCTGACATTATGAAACCTCCACATTGTAGCCCACACCAATAATGGTCATCGGACCGGGCTGCGATTGCGTTATGACAAATTCTTGGCGTGGTTCCCAGTCACCTTGAGGAACGATGCGATGGATTCCTGTCTGGGGGGGTACTGATTGCCCCAGCGTATATGCACCAAGATTCATGTTTGGTATTTGAGTAAGTTGTGGCCTAAACCCCGCCTCTAAATACAAAGATTTTACATAGTCAATATATAAATCTTGAACGTATTTTTCAGCATAGAGCGAATCGCCCATTTGGGTTGGGGCATATAAAGGCATCGGTATTAATTCAGGTCTATATTGTAGTCCAATGTTAGCGGTTACATTTGCGTTTTTAATTGTGGTGTTTCCGCTTGCATCTACAAAAGATGCTCCAATGGTTGCGCCATCAGTAATAGCATAGACTTGTTGCCCAGCAAGATGCGTCAACCCGGTAACAACACCATTTGAGTCGGATGTTTTAATCATGGATGAATCAGTATAAAGGTCAAAGTCTTGACGCTCTAAATAGATTCTTTTGGCAGTATTGATTTGAGCCTGACCAACCACAGGGCTTGTATCCACATCATTTAAACGCTTAATTCTAATCCAGTACTGTGTTTCGATAGAGCCATCATTATATGGTGCCCAATTTAATACATCAGCAAAAGTCCAAGTAACTGCACCATCCACGGTAAAGCCTGATGTACCATCAGTAGGCGTGAATGAATCCCAAAAGCCGTTGCCGTCCAAGTACTGAAACAGCAATCCACAATCAGCACTTGCTCCGGTATTAAAATCAAAATCAATGCCTGTAAAGGGTGATTGATTGCCCACAAGAATATAATCATCTGTATTCTCAAGAACACCAATTGCAGAAACGCCCGGAGCTGTAGCAAA
>JABXJQ010000067.1_pt1 | contig 14187 bp, 13 predicted proteins | sample 7436221 | NCBI WGS metagenome assembly JABXJQ01 (sample SAMN14395755, study PRJNA613071) | wetland metagenome | isolation source: water sample H0 from high-altitude wetland | place: Chile: Salar de Huasco, high-altitude wetland | collected 2015-11-10
AAATCGCTCCCGGATTCGCTCCCAAACCGGGAGCTTCTGAAAATGGTCGCTCCCGCTCCCCGCTTCCGCTCCCACTCCCAAGTAACATTGCTCAAGCCTCTTCTTATACTTTTCTCGTTGGTCCTTCAACAACCGAGATTAAATCTCTAATCAACAGCTAAGATTAGATTTGGCTTGATCCATGACTTTTGGAACCTTCTAACCCAGTTTTATATTAATACCCATTAATATTTTATTTTTCCCAAGTTTAGACTTAGGAACTCCATTAAAAGTATTAATTATTTTAATATCTCCCAAACAAAGTACAATCTATCCAAACCATTTATGGGTCTTGGAAATATCATGTGCTTTAGCCTCTCAACCAATTTTCATGGCTAGAGCACATCCGATGCTACCCCAAATCAACACTCCCTCTTAGCTAGGGTTGTGCTCTAGTAATACTCCTCACTGAACATTACCCTGATCATCCGGCACCGATCCCTGTGCTGATGCTAGGCCTCCCCACCCAATATCCTCTGCACTGTTGCATCCTGTATTGCTATCCATGGCCCTGCCACTGCCACTGCTGCATCCGTACGACAGCTCCCTTTGCATCTGTGTTGCTGCTGGTCCATCCTTCCAGCACTACATCTGCATTGCATCCCCCTCTCATCATGTTGCATCGTGCTACTGCATACTACTACTGCACTGCAACTCAGTTACTAAGAAGTAAGTAACTGATCCACCCAACTCTGACATCCCTGTCAGGCTAGAAACACTCTCAATGTTGAAGCTCCCTTTGTTGCTAACAAGTGCTCCCTCTACTGACCTCTATGCTGCTGCAACAACTCCTTGCATCTCGCACTGTTGAACACCTCTTTGTGCCATCCTGCACTGGTGCAACATTCCCATGCCTCTCGCACTGTTGCAGCCTATTAGTCTCGTGTTGTCCAGGGGCTCCTACACTGAAGCACTCTCTACCGCTTCATTCGCATCCGTCTCTACTGACATCCGCAAGTCTTGCTACTCCCCTTTGGGCTCCCATAGCAAGGTATAATCCAAGAGGTTGGGTACCTCAAGGATCCTACCCCTCATTGCCTTTAGTCCTCCTGACTACAGCTCGATGTCTCCCCACTTCTTCTCAAGTGGTACATGAGCACTCATGGCACAATCGTCATCCTCCTCAACTTCTTTCTCCGCCCTTGCTAGCGCTGCCTTGGACTCAGAAGCCTCTCCCTTGTTCTTCTTCCTCGGACACTGGTTTGCAAAATCACCCAGGTCCCCACCACAATGGAAGCACTTGACCTTGGAGAGGTCCTTCTTCTTCCTCTTCTCCTGCTTTTCCGTAGATGCCAAAGCCGCATCCTCTTCCTCTTCCTTCTTGATCCTGATCCCTTTGCTGCTACTCCCTGTCTTGGTTAGCCATCTGATCTCTTCTTGACAAAGATCCGCCCACAATTCTTCCCAATCCGGAAGACTCACCCTGCCCAGTATGCTCTGGACAAATGTCTCCCAATCCTCAGAGACTGCGATGAGTGCGGTCCTTACCATCAACTCCTGATCCAGCGTGGCCCCTATGGAAGTCAGTTGATCACAGATCTCCTTCAACCAACCGAGGAAGACATCTATTTGCTCTCCCTTCTGCATTTGGTATGGCCTTCGCTGATTCTCCAAGAGCATCTTCCTCTGCATGAAAGTATGTCAGTACAATGTCTTCAAAGTGTCCCACATCTCCTTTGTCATTTCCTTCTTGGCAATATGTGGGACCACATGATCCTTGACCCCATCAAGGATGATACGCTTTGCCTTACCCATTGCCTCCTCGTACCTTTCATTAGCTACCTAGTCAGCTGGGATAGCCATCACTCTCAAGGCAAAGCCCTTGATACGATGTTTGTGGCCTTCTAGACACAAAGTTGGACGCTCCTTCCAGCCTGTCCTAATCTCTTAGCCCATTCACGGCCATCTCACTGCTCTTTTATCGAATCCTCCATGTCTCTCTACTTCCCTCCTGGAAGTCCTCTATTCGACTCTTGCTAAGTCTCTCTACTTCCCGTCTAGAAGTTCTCTTCTAGACTCCCTCTGAGTCTCGATTTCCCTCCTAGAAATCCTTTTGCCAACGCCAAGTTGCCCCACTCCGATCATCTATGCAACTGCAACACTGATCTGGATTCCTTGGCTAGAAACCCACCTCGAAAACAACTCCCTCTACCTTGGTCTTGCCTTGTTAGGTATCATTTTGACCACAGTACCCCACCAACTTCGCTCCGCAAACTACCCACAACCTCCTATGCCCCAGCAACTGAAGGATTGAGCCTCTTGGCTCTACGCAATCTCGGCACCAGCAAAACAGCTCCCTCAGCCAACTGCGTCAGCCCACCAGGCCTCTGCATGGCTCTGCATGAGCCTGTTTCTGCCCTCCTCGACCTCTGTGTTGCCTCTCTCTAGCCCAAATTGATGACATAGTCCCTCTGAGTCACTCCTTCCTCTATCGCCTTCTGCAAGAATCAGCTCTGTCACTCGGGATAGCTGAATCTGTTGCAAATGCTCTGCTCGGCTGATGCCTTCAGTTTTCCTGTGATCTGCAACCACGCTCTGATACCATGTTGAATTTTCTAAGTCTATCTGTTAGAAAATTAATCTGTATTCTGTTGGTTTATTTCTTCTACTTGTTTAAATTCGAACAAGTTATTTAATACATTTAAATACCAAAATAAACACAATATAGTCGCAACATCTACAAATCATCAACTGAAAGAAAACAATTGACACCATTATTTTTGGACAAATGTCCCCAGAAAAACCTAATGCGAGAAAGCCAGTGCAACTATTATGAGGGTTATATTATTATGCAGGTTTTCTGAGTAAAACTGGGTGCCTAACTAGCTCACCCGACAGAAAAATACACGGCAGCAATATCTCTATATTCAGAAACAGGTATTCAGAAAACCTGTCTCGCGAAACCCTCTCTGACACAACTAAAGCTCAGCGCTTGCCCTTCTGGCCACTGCGTTAGCCTCCTGCTAACCTACATCAGCCCCAGGACCCCCTACGTCAACCCTCTGAGGCACTGCACAGCCTCTGGGACCCTCTACGTCACTCCATTTGCCCTCTGCGTGGATGACACAATCCCTTTGGGCTTTGCGCTACCTCTGTTGAGCTCTGCGTAGCCTGGACTGACTGTTGCTCTCGCTCTCTCTGCTTCTGCGCTTGTATCTCAGTGTTGTCCCTGTGTCTCTGCCTCATACTCACTGCCCCTCGTTGCTGATCACTAATTCAACTTTGCTTAGCAACCCCGCTCTAGCAAAATGAATCAGTAATCACTCTCGTGTGTTCTCCAACTGACCCTCAAGCCTCTTCTTATACTTTTCTCGTTGGTCTTTCAACGGCCGAGATTAAATCTCTAATCAACGGATAAGATTAGATTTGGCTTGATCCATGACTTTTGGAACCTTCTAACCCAATTTTACACTAATACCCATTAATATTTTATTTTTCCTAAATTTAGACTTACGATTAGAAACTCCATTAAAAATATTAATTATTTTAATATCTCTCAAACCAAGTACAATCTGTCCAAACCATTTCTTGGTCTTGGAGATCTCATGTGCTTTAGCCTCTCCACCAATTTTCATGGCTAGAGCACATCTGATGCTACCCCAAATCAACATTGGGTTTTTTCCAAGGTAAATTTGTTGTCTCTATTGTGCATGGTTGTCTCTTTTGATCCTACTATTTTCACTACATTATTGTTGAGATTTTCTATGTGTAATTGCTTAATGATATATATGACATAAGATAACTTGATTGGAAATAATTGCAAATTAATTATCAAATCAGAAGATCAGTTTCTATTGTGTACTATTGTAGAAACTTCATCACTAAGAATTAGTACAAGTTGAATATTGATATGCTAGGGCCTTTTTCGAGAGATTAAGGATGGTCATTTGGGAAGTTGCTTTAGCAGTATGACTCCAAGAAACTTTATTCTTGCATCAAACACATGTTATTTCCAATATTAAATGCTCAATGGACATTTTCTAACCCTAAGGCTAGATGGACCCAGCAGTTACATCTTGTTTGATACTTGCGACTAAGCTACAAACTCTGAGTCTTCGCATGGTTAATTATTTACTACAGGCTACCCACCAAAGCACGTCTTGCCAACAAATGACCACAAAAGTAGGTCAATGGGGCTACTGAGTACCATGATGTCATTACAAAGTGGGAGCACAAAAATCATTGCAAGATACAAAAAGTGAAGTATGAATCTAAGCTAAACCTTGAAAACCCCTCAACTAGGATAGAGATGTATAGAGGGGAAAGACCCAGGAATTGGAAAATAAATAATAATGATGCTAGTATGTCATGGTCTGCTAAATCCATCTCTCCTAACATCAAAAACCTTAAAGCATTTTTTATGCGAGTGTAAATATGATAGATCTCATTGGCAACTTGTATAATATCATCATCTAGTGTTGCTTTAATGACAACTTTAATGGCATGCAACTCTTCTCAGCGACTCAGGATCATTGGTATTCACACTTTTCAAGCATTTGGGATTGACTTCAGATCACAACCTTGATTACAATCTGGAAACTAAGATACAAATATGTCTTCTCTGATGATGTCAATTCAATCAATAGTGTTGCTTTAGTGACAACTTCAATGGCATGCAACTCTTCTCAGCGACTCAGGATCATTGGTATTCATACTGTTCAAGCATTTGGGATTAACTTCATATCACAACCTTGATTACAATCTGGAAACTAAGATACAAATATGTCTTCTCTAATGATGTCAGTTCAATCAATTTTTTTTTCATTCTTGGCAAGAAGAGGTTTGTATGCAACTGTCTGACTCCTGATTAAGCATATGAAAGATTTGAGTGCTTTGGCATATTCCAAGTTTATTGTTGTTCTAGTAGCTGTCAAGAAGAGGATATCAGATATAAATGTATCTAACCTTTTGCTTTTGTTTTCCTTTTTGGTCGGCTATCTTGTAAATTATCTCCTACAAGATAAGATGTATTTTTCAAAAAAAAAATGAGTTATGGTCATAGCTATTTTAAATAAAGTTTGAAATTTATTCAAGTAATAAGCTCTTAAGGTGAGAGTTCCCTTGTTCAGGGACTGACAAAGAAGCTATAGACCAAAATGTACAGATATGTAACAAAGGAAAGTGGATGATGAAAATAGCGTTCATAGGACATGACAAAACAAAGATTGCATAGAAATGAACAACGTGTAGATCAAATGGAAGCTAGAAAAAAGCTTGCAAGAACTGCACAACAGGTAGAGTTGAAATTCTGTCAATTGGATCTAGCTCGGGTGGTTCGGAGGATGGATTGTTATATTTTCTACTCGGGTTTTATTCTCGCTAGTGATATGTTGATACAGCCTTCAGCCTTGGAGAATCTAGTTTATCCTGGGTACATTCCTTGGAATGAAGGAAAGTGCCTAAGGGTTTTCTGGGATAAATATTCCAAAAATTTTAGGTCAATTGGGTCTAGCCTAGGCAGTGGTGAGGAGTGTTTTTTTATTGAATTAAGGCTTCTGTGATCCATATCAAGTTTTTGAGACATGTTTTCGGCAATAATCACATCAAAATTCATTTGTCGACGTGTTTCGAACCAACAAGTGTGATTCATCGTCAGGAACATGTTTTTTTTCCAAGGTTGTTGTGAGAAGTATTATCATCCACACCCAGGTTAAGTTTCTACCAGTGATATGTCAAGCTCTTAATGAGTATATCATTGTAACAGGCCTAAGCCCTATGTTCACAAAGCCTCAAGCTTCTATGGAATCTAGTTTACCCTGGGTACTCAATGGATTTTCCCAAGATGTGTTTCACAACAAAATTAAAAAACAGAAGGTAGAGTTGGAAGATAGTTAAAAGATGCCAACACAAAAGTTTGCAAAGACAAGTTCAAGAGGAGTGTGTAGATGAACAGACAATGCAACATAGTGAGATTGAGCAGCCTTAAGGTGGGGCAAAGAACACATTTTTGGGAAGATTGTTGCACTCCATAACCCACTCACTAAAGGGAGGCTCAAACAGACAAACTGTTAATTTTAGGTATGTTCTATGCTTAAAGCAATTTATTTCAATTTTCACAGTTAACTCAATATCTTTTCTTGATTAGCAATCATATCAGCATAATAGTAAATTGTAGATAGAACATAAACATAAACTGCAGAAGACAAGCCAAGTCAAGAGGACAAAAGATGTGGCACTAGCTAGGGACAAACCCCAATGTGGGGAAACCCTTGATCAATTCTTCTTATATGTTCTTCAATAGTTCAGCAAAGAGAGAGATAGTACATATACAACAGAAATCAACACTTTGTCTTATCTAAATAAGAGCATAGATCATCTCTAAGAAGATGATACATGAGGTAGCTGAACTCAGTTGAAGAACATACTATACCTCATTGTACCCATCCCGCTACATCTCATTTATTATCATTGTACTATACTTTGCAAGTGATGCACACAACATGCTACACTTCACTTTGTCATGATGCCCATCATTATGCTACAACATTTCACATCATGTTGCCCCTTATCACAATGTTGTCACATCTCATACTATTGTACCTTCCTGAACTGCATCATCATGTTGTTTAGAGGATTTTCTATTTGTTGCATTGGATGACATTCAGGGTAACCTTTATCATGGATAGGTTAGGCCATCAACAGTGCTACCCATCCTCACACTTTGGCATTCTGCTCCAACATTGTTTGTTAGTGCACATTGTTGTAGCCTTAATGTTATCCCACAATCAACAAATCATTCCCATAAGTACTGCGGCCAGATTTCCCCATGAACAACATTTAGGGTGAGCCTAGAAACCTCTCATTAGCACGGCGTCTAGGTGTAGGTTGATCTCCACTTATTGACTGCGATAGCGTGTAGAGTCTTCCTAAGGCCGTGTCTTTAAGCCTCTCATTGTTGTGATGAATAGCCTCATTTGTGATAGCGTATGATTGTGATCTTATCTTCCCATGACTGCGTCTAGGGCACTCTAGAATAGCAGCATAGGAACTGTGTTTTAGGCCTCTCCATACAGTGTTGTGGAAGCCTCCTTCACAACGTTGAGGCTTCTCCTTCAAGACTGTGTTAGGCCTCTTCTAGGACAGCGTTAGGCCTCTTCTAAGACAACATTAGGCCTCTTCAACAGGCCTCTATACCCACGTTGTTCAGCTCTCCTTTGCTACGACTAAGACAGAGTTCCCTTGCCTCTAGCTTAGGGATATCTTCTTTACTACATGACTACATCTTCTTGGATTAGGGCAGACTGCGGCTAGACATCCTTTAGGACTACGGATAGGGCATCATCCTCCTAGATTTCTCTTCCACTAAAACCCAAAGCGAGTGGAGAGAAATCAAGAGAGAAATGTGTATGAAATGACTCTCAAGTCGTCTCCTTTTATACTAAAACTTTGAGCACATGTGGGGGTTATTTGGTTGCTAGCCGACCTTGATAAATTGTCCCATAACACAAATAAATTCATGTCTCCATGAATACTTATCGGAATCGGATAATCTTTAGATCAATCCTATACCTCTCGATGAGAGGGATCCAAGAAAAATATCGACTACCATAAATAAGATGACCCACATGGAGTTTGGCCCTATTTTCCAATTTTAACACTCCCTCTCAACTAGGGAGAACTCCATCTGCAGATCCATCTACCAGACTGTATTATCTCTGCCAATAGTGCCCTGCACTGCTTGGGTCTATTCTGCTGAACCATGAAGAAGAAGAATTGATCGAGAATCTCTCATACCATTCTCTACTGACCCAAAGTCAATTCCATATGAAGAGAGTGTGTCATACCACTCTTACTGATCCCAGATCAGTTCCAAAAGAGAGTGAGTTATGTCACCCTTACTAACCCGAAGTCAATTTCATTAATCCCAGATCAATATCACAAGAGAGTGTCTCAAACCACTCATACTGATCCTAGATAAGTTCCAAGAGAGAGTGAGCTATGTCACTCTTACTGACCCGAAGTCAATCCCAATTGATCCCAGGTCAATGGAGGTCATCCTAGCATAGGGAGTACGGTATATACAACAATGTGTCCATTGATATTACTACTATGATCCCTAACCCCATTTCCCTACTCATTGGCCAAATGAGAGGTACTTCCCATGAGTCCCAGATTACATGGGTAGGATGCCTTGACAAGAGAACCACTCATCCTGTCCATAAGTCGCCACGGGGTATCACAGGGGAAGGCAGAACCATTCACCCTGTACACAGTGCACCATTAGGGGAGGGTGAGTCGCCCTATGGTCGCTTGTTGCTCCAAGAAGTACCCCAAGCCCCACAGAGCTCCCAGAGCTCCCAAAGCTCAATGCATGCATCATTCAGGACTCTCATAAGAGGATCTCTCAACAACTCCAAGTTGTTCTCGGAAAGTCAAAAATTTGAACTTTCCTCGGGGCTTCGACAGAATGTCTGCGACTTGCACATCAGTCCCAATGCGATGGAGCCTTCTTGCTCATCGATGTACCATATCTCGGATAAGGTAGTACCTGACGTCTATATGCTGGAGCAATCATAGAATACGAGATTCCTCAATAATCGAATCCCCCTCTGGTTGACACAGAAGATCACGATGGTATCCATCATGTGTCAAACAACTCACTGGAGAGCTTCCGCAACCAGGCAGCTTCACACGAGGTCATACTCGTAGCTATGTATTCGGTCCCAGCGATGCTTATAGCAACCGACTTCTGCTTCCTACTCATCCAAGATATCGAAGCAGAACCTAAAGAGAACCAACACGCAAAAGTTCTCCTGCGATCCTCCACACTTCCTACCCAGTCACCATTCGAATAATCATGCAGCTTTACATTTCCGGTAGTGTATCCCAATCCATGAGAGATTGTGCCCCAAAGATATCTCAAAAGATTCTTGGCACCAATCTAGTGAGGCTCAACCATATATGAGCTCAACATGCTAACTGCAAAACATATATCCGGATGGGAGTTCACCAAGTATATCAATGCTAGAATGAATTTATGAAACTAAGAGGCATTTCCTAAATCAGGTCCGCCATCCCTACCACATAACTTCTAAAAGTTAAGATCCATCGAGGTAGTCACGGGCTTGCAGTTCACCATTCCAAATCCGGAATCCAACTCCCTCTTACTTTTGCAAATGAGAGGGTCTGCACCTGTCAGAAAGAAGTCATCCTCATAAGGTGCTAGTATGAGAGGTCTATCATCCACAACCTTCAAGCAATGGTTTGGATCGACTTCACTCCTAGTGAATCTCAGCTTCATCAAACAGCTATCAATCCTCTCATACTAAGCCTAGGGTGTTTTGCTTCAAGCCAGAGATGGTTTTCTTCCACCTGCATACATGAGATTTCCGATCATGAATCTCAAACCCCTTTGGTTGTTCCAAACCAGTGGGCCTGCTACATGAGGGGAATGGTCCCCTTGTAAGATTTTTCTTCGGTACATCTCAGACATGTACCTTCATGCTCTTCTTGAATTCAGGCATCCCTGTCACCATCTGACTTACATTGGGTAGGGCCCCATAATAAGTAGACCTGCGGTGCTATAGATGAGATGTGTCAACTGACATGGTCCCCAATGGGCCATCCTGCAATTTGATACAAATTGCCAACCCTGAACCCATGAGTAAAAGCATCTTTGAAAATTACATTTTCAAACACGTACCTTTCCATCGATGAATGCCACCATGAAACCTTTGACTTCCATTGCCGAAACGGACACCAAGTTCTTCTTGCAATCAGGTACATAAAGAGATTCTTGTAAATGAATCGAGTTACCCTCAATCAATTGAGGGGTAACATTCCCTACACCCTTTCCGGGATAGGTGGCATTGACTCCAAGTATAATTCCATTATTATTTCCATCTCTACCAAATTTGAGAGAGCACCCTTCTATCCGATAAAGTGCCTTGGAGCACTACAATCAATAAGCCAAATTCCCAAAGAGTCTGAAGGAGAGGGCCAATATAAGATAATGCTTCTTTATCTTATCATAAACAACATTTGATTCTTCATACCTGGGGTTCCTTTCTTTTTCAAGAGTCAGCTATTTCCTTGATGACCTGCATTAACTGTCATTCCTCTGATCATTGAAGATGTCCCTGGAATGATTGTTATTATCATCAAGTGATGTGTCCCTACAATTCAGACACTCCTTCGCATAATGGCCGAACTTATTCCAAACAAGGCATCTACCTTTCCTTCCACCCTTAGATTTGGACTTCCCATTGAAGTGATCTTTAGGTAGGGCTATCAAAAGCTTCCACTACGCCATTCTGATAATATTCTCAGTTTCGACTTCACCCTTGGTGAATTAGAAGAGGGATGAGAAATCCATTGAGCCTCTTGTCCTTTCCCAACTATCTTTGGTGATTGCTCTTTCATTCTTGCTTGTGCCTTGTCTTCACCTCACCTCTGATACCATGTTAATTTTAGGAATGTTCTATGCTTAGAGAAATTTATTTCAATTTTCATAGTGAGCTCAATATCTTTTCTTGATTAGCAATCATATCAGCATAATAGTAAATTGCAAATAAAACATAAACATAAATCACAGAAGACAAGGCAAGACAAGAAGACACAAGATGTGGTGCTAGCCAGAGACAAACCCTAATGTGGGGAAACCCTTGATCAATTCTTCTTATATGTTCTTCAATAGTTCAACAAAGAGAGAGAGAGATAGTACATATACAATAGAAGTCAACACTTTGACTTATCTAAATAAGAGCATAGATCATCTCTAAGAAGATGATACATGAGGTAGCTAAACTCAGTTGAAGACATGTTGCTTCAACTGATTCTTCAAGGTGACTCTGTCACCTATCATTGTGTTGCAGCTCGTCATCATGTTGCACCTCACTGTGTTGCACCATGCTGCACCCATCATCACTACGCTAAACCTCATTACCATGTTGCACGCATCATACTGTTGCACCTTCTTGTACTGCATCATATTGTTGTACCTTATCATCTTGTTGCACTAACAAATTGTACCTCACTCTACCCATCCTGCTGCATCTCATTTATTATCGTTGTACTAAACTTTGCAAGTGGTTCACACAACATGCTACACTTCACTTTGTCATGATGCCCATCATTATGCTACAACATTTCACATCATGTTGCCCCTTATCACAATGTTGTCACATCTCATACTATTGTACCTTCCTGAACTGCATCATCATGTTGTTTAGAGGATTTTCTATTTGTTGCATTGGATGACATTCAGGGTAACCTTTATCATGGATAGGTTAGGCCATCAACAGTGCTACCCATCCTCACACTTTGGCATTCTGCTCCAACATTGTTTGTTAGTGCACATTGTTGTAGCCTTAATGTTATCCCACAATCAACAAATCATTCCCATAAGTACTGCGGCCAGATTTCCCCATGAACAACATTTAGGGTGAGCCTAGAAACCTCTCATTAGCACGGCGTCTAGGTGTAGGTTGATCTCCACTTATTGACTGCGATAGCGTGTAGAGTCTTCCTAAGGCCGTGTCTTTAAGCCTCTCATTGTTGTGATGAATAGCCTCATTTGTGATAGCGTATGATTGTGATCTTATCTTCCCATGACTGCGTCTAGGGCACTCTAGAATAGCAGCATAGGAACTGTGTTTTAGGCCTCTCCATACAGTGTTGTGGAAGCCTCCTTCACAACGTTGAGGCTTCTCCTTCAAGACTGTGTTAGGCCTCTTCTAGGACAGCGTTAGGCCTCTTCTAAGACAACATTAGGCCTCTTCAACAGGCCTCTATACCCACGTTGTTCAGCTCTCCTTTGCTACGACTAAGACAGAGTTCCCTTGCCTCTAGCTTAGGGATATCTTCTTTACTACATGACTACATCTTCTTGGATTAGGGCAGACTGCGGCTAGACATCCTTTAGGACTACGGATAGGGCATCATCCTCCTAGATTTCTCTTCCACTAAAACCCAAAGCGAGTGGAGAGAAATCAAGAGAGAAGTGTGTATAAAATGACTCTCAAGTCATCTCCTCTTATACTAAAACGTTGAGCACATGTGGGGGTTATTTGGTTGCTGGCCAGCCTTGACGAATTGTCCCATAACACAAATAAATCCACATCTCCATGAATACTTATCAGAATCGAATGATCTTTAGATCAATCCTATACCTCTCGATGAGAGGGATCCAAGAAAAACATCAGCTGCCATAAATAAGATGACCCACATGGAGTTTGGCCCTAGTTTCCAATTTTAACAAAGCTCCCTAAACCCCAAAGCATGCATAATTGAATAGATATGATACAGTGCAGAAGATAGAGGATGAAAGGATGGAAATTGAAGCTGCACATATCTAGAAGTTAAAGAGACAAAGACCTGATTGTTTGGGTGTGTCTGAATGTATATAAGCAATTAGATAAAAATTATGGTGGCTATAAAGAATTATCGAGAGATCAATCGAGTTGGGAGAGGGAGAACTAGAGAGACAGAAATTGAATTCTGTAGTATATACTTTTTGTACAAAATTAATAGAAAATCAGATTTGTCCGTAAGTGTATGGGTGATCCAGTTCAGCGTTTGTGACTGTTAATTCAACAGATAAGTGTTTCTTTGCCTGCGTTGAATGATATAAATTAAATAATATAGGTTATTGGAGTTTGATAGCATGGACGGATGTGAGCTACAACGTTGATGTTGCATCAGAAATAGAGGGTGAACCTTGTATCACGATCCCTTTCCACTCAATACAATCCTATTTCTATTCCATAAATAATGAATGCTAACTTATGAAAAAAATCAGTTGTCCAACCACCTCACTGACCTTTGTGCCTCTATGTATGTTTCTGCCATCCATGCTTGTGTATTTTGGGTACATGAATACAACTATTCCCATGACCCCAACCTAAACCGTTCTGTGACAACAACTTCATTTCAAACTAATCTTCTAAGATTATTATGTCAATTATTTGCCATCAATTAGTATAAATGTATGAGTATGTTAGAAATATCTATCTTAGAAAGAGGACAAATCCTATGCGTTCCCCGGTATGGGAAATGGGAAATAATAAATGGCAAGAAACAAGTTTCCAAATATGGGAATGACAAGGAATTAGTAAGGATATTAAACATGGGATAGACTTATTAGGAAACTGCAAAAACTAGAAAAGGTAACTGCAAGAATTAGAGTTAGAGGAAAAGGAAGGGAATGGTCTCTAAAAATAGGAAGGAAAATTTGAAATAAAATCTACCATCTACTTATCAAATTCGTAATCTCATTCAGACATATAGAAAAAGAAAATCTATCACTTGAATTCAGTATATAGTTTGAATAAAGAGTTTTCATTACTGGACAACAGGTTTTGTGCTTCACTTCAAATGAAATGTGTCCTTTCCCCTTAGTGTTTGAATTTTTAATACGGGTTTTCTAGGGCCTTTCATTTAATTATTTTTAATGAAGGAATTTTACAGTAAGTACAAAAATGGATGGAAACTGTTGGTAGTTTCTAGGGGCTTCAGGAAACCACCCAGAAACAGCATTAGCAGTTTCCAGATATGACAAGAAATAGTTCAGGAATTTCCTGTGGCCGGAGGCATTTCAGAAACTAGAAACCTGTTCCATTCCTGTGCCCAAGAGCATATAGACCTATAGATTCAACCACATAGACACAAACGCCATAATCCTTTTGGACATACAAAGCTGAAAATTAATATACGAAATCATTTATATAATACATACTATAAATCAAGTCAAGTGTTTAACACAGGTTCGTATTAACAAGGACACCTATACATCTGGCTCTGTGCAGACATGTCTGCATTGTTAATTCACGGATTCCTGTACGAGGAAAGCATGCAAGATTGCATTGATAATCGTGGATAATGGTAAATTTTAACCAGGAGAGAGGGGAATGCCATGAAAATTTATCATACTTCATCTATATTAGGGTTAGGTAGGGCTCATAGAACTACATAACTATGACGAGCGGCCATAAGTAGCAATGACCATAGTAATTGGGATTATAGAGTTCCAACGAATGGTCATATGTGGGCAACCAGAAAGGACACAAAAGTCAGCAACATCTCACTGATTGGGCAACCAAGAAAAAGCGCACTATTTTGGAAACATCCAAGAATAAAAAAAAGGGAAATATCTGAAAAAGGGAAACATCTAAAATCTATGGGCTTTATCTAATTACGCAGTTTGTTTTT
>JABXJQ010000068.1_pt1 | contig 14171 bp, 16 predicted proteins | sample 7436221 | NCBI WGS metagenome assembly JABXJQ01 (sample SAMN14395755, study PRJNA613071) | wetland metagenome | isolation source: water sample H0 from high-altitude wetland | place: Chile: Salar de Huasco, high-altitude wetland | collected 2015-11-10
ATCTAATAGCGTAAATCTAATATTAGTATTAATTGTTGAAAATGGCAACAAGAAATGCTAAAAATAGCATTGCTATAAATAGCATTTCAAGATATGCTCCAACTCTGTTGAAAATAGAAAAAAAACAAAAATGCTAAAAATAACATTGCTATAAATAATTTAATTAGTCCCTGAATCAAAATTGAGAATTAAAATTTGAATTTAGTCTCACTAACAAAAGTAGTTAATTAATTTATCTTGAGTTAATTAGTTGGAGAAAATCAAACATGAAATCTATGTGAAGACATGCACCAATTATCCCTTTGATTGACGAAGTTATCTCTTAATTAAGAAGATAAGGATGAGTTGTATTTGAGTTGTAATTAGTTGGCTTAGTTAAATTAATTCCAAATAGTGGAAGGAACTAATTGTGAGTTCATTTAGTTAATGGATGCATGCATGCAACTAGTGTTCTCCAGATAACTGCATATTCTCTCATAAATAACCAATGCACATCAATTCAATGAAAGACCTAGTTGAGATTAAAGACAGGGACATTGTACTATCAGTTGGTGGAATTTTCCTATAAAGAAAACTCATCCATGCATAAGGAATTATCTCCTTCACGATTATGCAGTGATTTTAGAGGTCAGTGTCGTGTGTGAGGTGAGAATCACATAGGTTGTAGTTGGAGGACCCAGGAGAAATTGCGCAAGGAAATCAGAGGCTTAAAGGACTGAAGGAAGGCACATGTGTTGTCTATTCTGTCTATGAGCAACAGTGAGGGATTGTACTGAGAGATGGATAGCTTGAGAGCTAAAGCTCTTTGTAATGCTGAGATATTTCCACTCGTATGATAATATAGATAGCGGGGTTTTAGCTGAGGTTTTCCCCATAATATTCTTCTATGTTTCATGTGTGATTGAATCTTTTTCTCTGTTATATGTGTTCTATTTGATCTTGCTCAAATTCGATTAAGCTTCCGCAAGTTTGATTTTAGAATTAGATTAAGTATTTTGCTTTAGTACATTGCATAATGTGTTTAATCTACACTGATAATTTCTACATGGTATCAGAGCTAGTTGATCCATAGAGAATTTCTACATTAATATTATCTAATATCCTTGGTATAAGCTACCATAAAAATACTAGTAAAATGAGTGTTGTTGAATAATTAAATATAATTAATTCTTTTTATTTAGAACAGTTTATATTTTTCTATGTAAATAAATTCTATTTTCCAAATTGGTATATTTTATGAGTTTTAGAATTAATAATTCATAGTCTTAGAAAAACCATTGATAAGTGATATGTTGTCCATAAGGCAAAAACAGATATACCTTAAAACAAACATGAGAAATTTATGGATGATTTATAAAGTGATTTTAGAATTTAGGAAAAATCATATTTATGGAGTTATTTATGGATGATTTATGGAATGCTTATAGGATTTAGAAAAACTATTGCATTTTCTTGATTCTTTTTTTTTTATCAAGTGAGAGTAGGTGCTTCTATTAATCTATAAAAAAAAGTACATAATATACAAAAGACAGCACAAGCTACAAAGGAAATGTGACCCACACTACCGCTTATCAAAGCGAGTGGAGAAACAAAGGGGCAAGCCGCCCTTAAAGTGCCAAGCGGGACAAGCGATGAAATAGAAACTGTCTATCCACACTACCGAGCTACACACAACCTTTGATGATGGGGCCCACCATGCCAAAGGCCCACAAAAAATGCCAAGTAACCACTCTAAACCTCCGAAGAAAATGAAATCCCAAAGGTCGTGCGATCAACCTTCAAAGATCCAACGACCAAGAGGTGATATTGGGTTGCCAAGAAACTAAAACTTTATCCATTCAAACAGACCCGAAAAGAAAAATGTGCCAACTCTATAATCCATTTCGGGTTTGGATGGAGAGATAAACCACGAGCAGTTTATCTTCTTGAAATCCACCGGATGCAAGATATCGCAAAAGGACTTTGAAAATAGCTCGAACCTTCACTGCCGAGATGGACCCGAAGCAAAAATAAGTCACCACCTAAATGCATTTCGGGTCCGATTGGAAAATTAATTGTCTTGCAAGTTAACACCCGAAATCCATGTGGTGACTGTGATCTCGTCAACATGCCCACACATTAACTAAGCCAACGCCCAAAGAATTAATAGGCCACATACAATGTAATTTGGGTCCAAATCTAGACTTAACATGTATGTAGTTTCCCACCCAAAAACCCTAGGATTATAGAGATCCCTCCCGAGAACCCTAAGATTATGAAGATTCCTACCCAAAAACCAAACAAAAACTTTAGTCGGGTGCCTCACATCTTTCTTGCACTTAACCATATGTTACTTCCCCGTGTAGACCAAAACTCCTATGTTCCTATCAGTCTTCACTATTCTTATTTCTCATGCTCTGAAATTACTCCATGTCTATTGTCACTTGTCTATGAAAATCTTCCCGCAATTGTCCTTAGGGAGTCCCCATCCAATGATATCTCTTATTGCTTTTGGAGCAGAGTACTCATTCGTTTGCTAAAATATATGCTATCTTGTTGGTTGTTCGGCGCACATGAACTAAACTAAGGGTTATCATGGTTAGCAAGTGGGATTGAATACATTGATAGCCTGCAGTAACCTCGAGTGTTTCGACACTTTCTCTGGTGCAGATCCATTGCATATTTTCTTGACCGAATTAATTATCAATTCAGAATCAGCTTTTATGATGGTATTCTGTAAATTTGATTCCATCAATATTTCTAGGCATTGCTCAAGGGCCATGAGCTCTGTCATATTATTAGTAGCCCTCCCCAAATGACTATGAAGGATGGATTTTATGAAACGCTTTTCATCTCTTATTATTTTGCAATATCCAGCCATACCAGGGTTGCCTTTAGAGGTGCCATCTATATTGCATTTCATGAAACCAAAAGGAGGAGGTTGCCAAAAGTCCTTTTTAGTTGTTATATAAGTTACAGTTTTGTTTGTGTCCTAGGAGAAAAGCCCCTGTAGGCCCAAATGAAGAATAATCTCCTCATCCTGGTGTTGGGGTTGGTTCTCAAGGGGTTTCTTTAGACAGGTTCCTACAGTCTCTTTGAGTTGTCTTTGGATCTGAACCGATGCTCTAGGATGAACCCATTTAGTTCTTAATGATCTTGTTGTTTCATTCTTTCCAGATATTCAAGATTAGAAAGCCTTGAACCATAGCTCATGCTTTGTTGATTATTTCATTTTTCAGAGAAAATTCTCCTCCAATTCCTTAAAGTGTTGGTGATGCTGCAAATGTCCTTGCCCGTTTGTCTGAATATTGAAGCCACCCAATTCCACAAGGTGGAGTGGAATGGGTAGAGGTTGAGTATGTGTTCCATTGTTTCTTCCTGTTATTCACATAGCTGGCATCTAGATGGACCGGCTACACCTCTTTTTTGAAGGTTTTTCCAAGTCATAATTTTTGTATGTTGTACCAACCACATGAACAATTTGATTTTCATCCAGTTTTGTTTCTACCATAGGTCCTTCCATACCTTATAAGGATTTGGATAGTCAAGCCCTAGGGTTTTTCTTTTGGCTTCTCTAAGGTTCAAGTTTCCTTCATTCTTTTTTCCCCATCTTAGTTGGTCTAAATATGATGATGTCAAAATATTTCTCTGTTCCAAGATAACTACTAGAGTTGTTGCTTGGGGCTTCGAAGTGGAGTCGTCGCTGTACACGAGGTTCTTCCATATTATCCATTTTCCATCGCTTTTATCTTGAACACAGAAGTCCTTTACCCTGAGTAAACCTTTGTTGTCAGTATCATTCCTGAGATTGGAAAATTCTTCCCTTAACAAGTTAGGTTCCTGTTGCCAATTGTCCTCCTAAAACCGAGCTAGGTTTCCATCTCTAATTTCGTAGAAATTGTGTTTCTGAACAATGGCTCTATTCTCCCAAGCTTTGTTGCAAATTTGGAAGCCTTTGATGAGCCCATACATTCTAATGTGCTCCCTTTCTTGCAAATTATTTGCATATTTATGTTTCCATACCTTGGTCCAAGGGATAACCGATTCCTTTAGCCATCTCCACCATAGTTTTTCCCCTAAAACCTTGCTTAGGGAGTCAAGGTCATCAAGGCCCACACCTCCACATGTCCTTGGTTTATGGATCTTTTCCCAAACAACCAAAGCCAATTTCTTTTTTCTCTTCCCCTTCGCCCCAAAGAAAATCTCTTTGGATATTCCTAATGTGTTGCACAACTCCTTTAGGAGTTGGAAGGGTTGAAAACATGAATATGGGGATAGTTTGTAGGACAGCTTTTGTAAGCACTAGCCATCCTGCTAAACTCAAAGACTTGTTTCTCCATTTCCGGATTTTGTCCTAGATTTTATTAATCATAGGCTCCCGAATTGCCTTGCTTAGAGGTTTATCTATTAGAGGTATTCCCAAATATTTGGATGGTAGATGATCTCTTTGAAAACCTAGAATTCTAGTGAGGTTTCTCTAAATAGCAATGTCAGTATTAAAAAAGAAAATATTTGACTTGGAAAGGCTTACCTCTGTACATGTAGCCATAGAAAATTCGTTCAGGATTTGCTTGAAGGCAAGACCTTCCTTGACTATTGGTGTACCATAAAACATGGTGTTGTCCACAAATTATTGATGAATCAAGGTATCCACATTCAAGGTGAGTTTAAGACCCTGGATTTTGCCTTCTTCTTTGGCAGAATTGATCACCTTGCCGAAAACCTTCCATCATGAGAGTAAAGAAGAAGGGTGAGAGTAGATCTCTTTGTCTGAGTCCTCTTGAAGGCTTAAAGGTTTTGGATGGTGAGCTATTTAGGAGGATTGAAAAACTTGAGGTGGTAACAAGGGCCATTATCCATCTTATCCAGTTAGGGGCAAAGCCATATGCTATTAGTACTTCCGAGTTGTATGCCTAGTTTAGATTATCATAAGCCTTCTCCAGGTCAAGTTTTATTATCATACATGCCTGCTTATTGCTCTTGAGTGAGTGAACCACCTCATCAGCTTGAATGATGTTATTTAGAATTTGTCTTCCTTCCACATATCCATTTTTCTCCTCAGATACAAGAGTTGGAAGAAGGGGCTTGAGCTTGCTTGCAATTATTTTGGAAATAATTTTGTACACCACATTGCGTAATGTTATGGGTCTAAATCTATCTGGTGTCATAGAATTTTCTTTCTTTGGAATAAAAGATATGAAAGAGGTATTTAGTGCCTTCAAAACAGTTTTGTTTTTCCTCGAGTCCTCCACCACATCGAAGATATCTTGCTTGATTGTTTCCCAACATGCTTTGAAGAAGTCGATATTGAAACCATCTGAACCTGGAGCTTTCCCATTTTTCATCTCTTTGATGACTTCACTGACCTCCTCTTTTGTCACTGGTCTGTTAGGATTATAATTGTCTTCTCTTTTCACAAGCTTAGGAATGTGCTTTGTGAAGTCATTTATGAATTGTGATCTGTCTATGGGAAGCTCATCTACTATTGTTTGGAAATGTTGAACTAGAGAATATTCTCTTTCTTTGTGGGTGTTGAGCTGATTTCCTTGAGTATCTTTGAGTTTTGAAATCTTGTTATGAGACCTATGATCCATGGTAGACTTATGAAAAAACCTTGTATTTCTTTCTCTTTCTTTTATCCATTGTACCCTTGATTTTTGTCTCTAGAAGATCTCCTCTTGCTTGCATAAGCCTTCTAATTCATGTTGAAGAGAGTCAACTTGTATTTTACTTTCCTCAGTGAAACGATTTGAGATGTGGACCTGGTTAATTCCTTATAGTTTCTATTCAACTACTTTTTTGGATTCGAAGATATTTCCAAACTCATCCTTAGTCCTTCCTTTCAGCTTGAGTTTGATGTGTTTCAATCTATGATACAGAAGGAACATTTTAGTCCCCTACATGTGCATATCTTCTATCCGCCTTTTTTCAATATTGTTGATGAAGTTTGGATGAGTACGCTAAATGTTTTCAAACCTAAACGGTCTATTTCTCGGACTGCCTATAAAGGAATCTTCTAGTTGAATAGGCCAGTGATCTGAGCCTCGAAAATGGAGGATTATAGCCGACATGTCAAGGACTGTGAGGGTGACGTCCTCAGAGATAATGAATCTATATAGTTTAGAGGAAACTTGAGCAACCCCTCCCCTATTATTATTCCAGGTGAAGGTTCCATTTCTAGTCTCTGTATCCACTAGCATCATGTTGTTTATAAATTCCTAAAATGCTATGGAGTCTCTGCCTAGTGATATCATCCCACCATTTTTTTTTTGGTAGAGATCTGATCATATTAAAGTCCACTCCCAAAATCCAGGGGATAACCGGATATATTTCTCTTAGCTCCTCCAGTGAGGTTAGAAGCCTGAGTTTGTCTTCATGTTTTTGTGGACCATAGACATTTGTGATCAAATAAACTTCCTTATCACCCAAGGTTGGATAACCACTGATAGATAGTTCCTGGATGCTTCAACATCTAGGATTCTAAGTTTATGGGGGTTCCAAAGTGTGAGAATTCCTCCTACTGTGTTATCTTCTTTGAATTCTAGACATTCATACTTAATAAGCCATTTGTTATGTATCTCTCTTATTTTATCTATTGAACATTTTGTTTCCTGGACAAACACCTTATCTGGTTTTTCTTCTTTCATTCTATTGCTAAGATTTCTTTGTTTCCTTTTACTTCCTAGACCCCTAATATTCCATGTTGTAAGCTTCATTAAGAAAGATTTGTAAATGAGTAACTGGTAAGGTCTTTCATCTTACTTGGGTTCTTGGGAGCTTCTCCCCCTGTTGCCTCCGTTGTTTTTACCCCTCCGTTGTCCTGACTATCATGGCTTATTTTGACCCAAGAACCCTTAGCCTAATATCTCTACAGGAAGAGCTATTGTACTCTGTTAAACTCTTCTTGAAGTAGTCAATTGACCCCTTTAGCAGTTCCTTGCTCTAGGAACTTTTCTAGATCTAGATGCTCACTTTCAAGAATTTCCTGTAGCTCATGATCCTCTGTTCCCACTTCACTTGGGGTCACCTCATGGTCCATATCAAGTTCCATAGTGTTTGGCAGATCATCCTTTTGTTGGCTATTTTCTGTTCTATCCTCAATGCTATCATCCTTTTCCTTCTCTGTAGGATTGTCCTTCAGTATCTGGTTTGCTCACTTGTTGCCCTCTTGCTCTTCTAATATCTTAAATCTATTCTGACTAGGCTACTTTTCCTCAATGCTTTTATTTTGGTTCTTTCTCCCTCCCTTCCCTATGCCTCCCACTTTGGTAAAACCCTCATTATATTTCCCTCAGGTGGCTTTATTACTTCTCTCCATTTTGTTTAAAGGGAAGTCTTTAAAGAGGTGCCCATGTTCATGGCATTTGTGACATCCAAAAGGGACATGATTGTAATCCACCGCTTGCACCCATTCTTCATCATAAACTTCTAGAATGATTTCATTTGGTAGAGCTAAAGAAATGTCCATTTCTACGCATATTCAGGAAAATGAGGTATATTTTCCACACACTCTGGCATATGATATTTCAAAGAATATCCTAGTTTATTTCCTATGTATTTTAAGGATTCTGGCAGCTAATAGTATAAAGGTAGGGAGTAGAGTCTTATCCATACCGGCACTGACGAGAATGTCTCTCGCTCCGGGACAAAATTCATCACCCAAGGCCTCATATGGAGTCCTGCAACAGCATAAAAGTAAGGTCCTCCTTCGAACACTCTGTTTTTATGTTCTATGTTTATGAACACTACAATGAAGAAACCCTTGGATACAAGGTGCATAGTTATTTCTCCCTTAGGTTTCCAATGGTTCTTTATCCATGCATGAAAGGCCTTCTCATTATCCATAACCCCATAAATTTACATATTACGACATAAGCCGCTATGTGATCCCTATGTGCTTGGAGAACTAGATCATTTAACACCAGTCAAGGTGGGATGGCTGACCTAGGTTTGCATGGTCCTGTCATATTCCTTTTGTTATTATTCTGACTGCCTCCTCCTATGCTCTTCTCTTTTCTGTCTCCCCCCTGCTTTTTTGCATGCCCCTGTGATCTATTGTTTCCCTATTTTTCTCTGTCTACAGTCCCTATTTCCACTTCCATTGGCTTCTTAAAGCATTTTGAGACTGCATGACTATAAAAGGGTGTAGAAATCCCCTCCTCTCACCCGTCCATGGTGCCCAACACTCATACCCTGCTTCAAACCCTAGTCCTATGTGTTTCCTAGTCTTTTTCGGCTCCAAGATCACATTTTCACTCAAAACCTTTCACATTTTCTTAATTCTAATTATTATAAGCCGATGGGAAAATATGAGAACTAATGATAAAATACATGTAGATTCAAGTCAAAAGAGAGGAATGAGTGTTTTTTAATAAGTATAAGTATAAAATTTGTTGAATGAAAATCGGTCTCGTGGGGAATTCAACAATAACTGCTCCATCTCTTACTTGGCCACTGTTGGCTATAGAAGCGTTGCAAACATAATTGATTTGACATAGAATATCACATCAGGAGTCTTATTAGGACGAGAGATTCCAAGCATGCATTGAACGATAAGTAACTATGCTCTTTGAAAATTATTTTGTTTGAATATGGTGCATGAAGAAATAAGAATAGAATATATTTTCTTAAAAAACTTCATATGATAAAGAGTTGAGATTATTTTGTAGGGAAAACCTCCAAGAAATTTCGTATATAGAGGAATAAGTGTTTTTTCATTGAATTCTTAAAATATTTCATGTGCATTAAATTCTTAAAATACTTTTATGGCTAAATAGTTGTGTGAATTAAATGAGTTATTGAAAAAAAGGGTCCAAATATGTCTTTGCATATTCCAAACTATGAGAGATGTGTAAAAATTGAAATATTTTGTAAAATATCCCTTTCTCACCAAAATCCTATTTCAGATTTTAAAATTTCATTTTCAACTTCTCGAAAACCCCATCTAAATTTGATGAATAGAAAAAAGATTATTTAATATTTAAATATGGAAAAACAAGCTACAAAATTTTTGTTGTAGTGGCTACAAAACCCTCCAAAATTTTGGCCTGCACTCAAATTTTGGAGCCTATTGTGGATCCTATGATTGATTTTTCCTTAGTCACTTACTGGTCAGATGATGATCTCAAGGTCCCCTCTTCAACCTTAAGAGTCATGCACACTTCTATCCATATATAGCATGTCGTCTTTGGGCATGGGGATTATCGTTTGTCATGCAAAAGTAAGTTTATTTTGCTTTAAGGGGAGATATTTGTGAGAACGGGTTGTCCTCACCACATAGACATGTTTCACAGTAATTTCACACACTCTTGGACAAGTGCCGCCTTCATCCTCTCAAAGTCTATCATTAGAGCAACACTTGTTGTAAGTTGTCGCAAAGGTGTTGCATTAAGCGAAGCATGTTTTTATATTTTTTGGATGGTCTATGTTGTGTCACTAAGTGTTCAAGTGTGTGATCATAGTAAATTTCTATCAATTTTCACATCGGTTCCACTGATCCCACGCTCAACCAAATTCTACAGTTTCCCTAGCAACCTAACGCTATCCAGCCTTCATGAACTGTAGACTTCCCATCTACAACCATCAAGATTTTTCCATTGACTCCTAGAATTGTGTAATACATAGAAATACTAGCCTCCCTTGGCATCCAAAACTATGCAGTGGTTTCCTCTAGTGTTTTTACCTCAGCTAGAACCAACTGTCTCTAGAAACTATGTAGTTTTACCCCTTAGGCATCACAATTGTCCAGTCCACCTTTCATTTTGAAACTACACAGATGTGTCCTCTGAGGACTATATCTTGTAGTAGTCACTGCCCTCTTAAACTGCACAATTGTTTCTCTCAGTTTCCACGAAGATGGATGACAAGCTAGATGACTCTCAAGGAGATGAGGAGAAAGATAAGGAGACCAAGGAACCTAGGGTATGATAGAAGATTGAGACCACATGAAGACTCCATATGATCCATAACCCTTTGGAGGGTACGTATTGAAAAAAATCAAATATTTTTCAAATGCACCTCTTAGTGTAGCATGAAGGACTGCTTATCATTGTCATATCATTATGTCTTCAATGACATGCATGGTTGCAAGCACTGAAATTCATTCCGTGTTTCCACTAAGTGTCTTACTGCCTTTCACTTCTTGGATCAACATTCATATTTTTGCATGTTTGGTTGTTACTTCATGTTTGTGAGCCTTTGTAATGACCTCAAATCTTGGTCTTCGTGTATATAATTTTTCCTAGCCATGTAAATACTTGTCGCACTCATACACAAAGTTTTAGGCATTGTCGCACAAGTGTCATCACTATCGTCCTAAATTCTATATGAAGTGTCGCACTTGTGGCTTTTTGTTCTATACAGTCTCACAAAATGTAATTATTTTTCTTGTTATTCTGGTGGTCTATGTTTTCATGTCTTCAAAGTATGATAAGTGTGTGATCATAGTTTCAAGTTCCTCGCAAGTTCACTTGCCTCCCACTCTTAGTCATTTTCTTAAAAATTCTTTCGACTGCACAAATCTCTTTCACCAGACCCCGACTAAGCTATACACTATGCAGTATCAGGGCTTAGTGATGTTGTTATGTTTCCTAGAATTGCACAGTGTGCATTCACTATCCACCAGGGAGATTTCACTCTGCAATTCTAGAGCTCAGCAGGCTACCTTCCTCCCTAGAATTGCATAGTAGCTTCCTCAACCCTGACCTGAAATGTGCATTTCGCAAGATCATCCATCAAGCCTCCTCCCTAGCTACTAGAACCCCACAATGTGCAAATACCCAAGCCTTCCTTACTTCGCACAACTCCACAAAAGTGTCCCCTAGTGTCCTCCCTCAGCTGGGACACACTGATCTTAGAAACTGCATAGACTTGTCTTCTTCAGTCACTCTGCTACCAAGTCTTGCCTTCCCGTAGAAAAATATTCCAACCTTCCTCACAAGGTCCTACTTTACAACTGCCATTGATGATCTCAACTCCTCAATCTTGTCTCCTAGTGGCCTCTGTGCAATTTTCCCCAGCAATGAAGGTTGTGCTCAGGAGTTCCTCGACCAAGCCTTAGTTGTGCTCTACGCAATCTCAGTGCCCAGTCTCCCTCCCTCTCACATGAAAGTGCATAATGTACAGCAACTGGGCACTCTTTCCTAGCCTATCACCTATCTCGAGCCCAGTCCATGAATAACAGTGCATCATCTTAGGCTATGGATTTTATGGATTTGATTTAGTCACTTCATGGGTGAATTGCAAGAACATGTACACTATTAGATTATGGTGAGATTATGGAGAAGGAGAAGGAGGGGATGACATGCTTGAAGACTCACTTATAGTTGGACGGACGAAAAATGGAGTGGCTACGAGGAATAATAAAATTATTCTGGGAGTAGCACGGGCGATGTTGCATGACTAAATCCTACATGTACACTTATGGGTTGAAGCATGCAATACAATGGTCTGTTTGCAGACATTCACACAAGATGAGACATCCAGGGAAGGAAGGAAGTTAACTAGGGAAGCTAATAGGTTATTGCAGGATGCTAGAAAGAAAGTGGGAGCACCCACATAATAGTGCAAGCAAAGGAGGTCATCAGATCAGTGCATTATCTACATGTCTCATATGAGTGAGATGGAAGAGATGGAGCCATCCTCATTCAAGGAATCTGTAGAGAATCCAATATGGGTTGCTGCTATGGTGGAGGAATATGATTCCATTATAAAAAATAGTGTTCGGGAAGTGGTCCTAAGACTAGTAGATAAATAAGTGGTCGGTTCGAGATGGATTTACACAATAAAGCATGTAGTAGAAGGGAGGATAGAGAGACATAAGGCCATATTTGTGGCCAAGGAGTTCTCAGACATGGAAGGAATGTACTATGAGGAGACCTTTTCTCGAGTAGAAAGGTACTAATCCATCAGGTCAATTCTAGCACTGTCACCATAAATGGGGTGGAAGATCCATGAGATGGATGTCAAGAAAAAATTCCTAAATGGAGTTATTGAGGAAGAGTTGTATATTTAGAATCCAAAATTTTTTAAGACCTTTGATAGAAAGTCACATGTGTGCAAAATCAAGCGAGCATTGTATAGACTCAAGTAAACACCTCGTGTTTGGTATACTAGCATCAATAACTATCTCACCAGTTTGGGCTTCACTAAAAGTGAAGTAGATGTAAACCTTTATCACATTGTTGTAGAAGGTAAATTATTGATTATTCTTTTATATGTTGATGACTTGATCCTTAATAGTGATGAGCAGCTAATTAGATCTTCCAAGGAGGGCCTTGTAAGAGAGTTTGAGATGAACAACATGGGCCTCATGCACTACTTCCTCGAATTGGAAGTATGGAAAGGAGATGGGTAATTTTTTTTTATCTCACGAAAAGTATGCCAAGAAGGTACTTCTAAGGTTCCTCATTAACATGTGTAAACCCATGGAGACTCCTTTTGCAAGAAATTGGAGGAAGGAGGATGCTGCTTTAGGTGAAGTAGTGGATCCTACCATTTATAGGTAGCTTATGGATTCCCTCATGTATTTGGTGAATACACAAATGGACATGTGTTATGTATTTAACCAAGTTAGTTAAGGAATGGTTAAGCGAACCAAACATTATTGGAAGGAATAAAACCATGTGTTTAGACACCTCAGAAGCTTTGGTAGAAACGAACAAAGGGAGTGAAGCTACAAAGCTTAATTATGCAGATTGCATAGGGAGTCTATCAGACATGAAGAACACTTTAGGAGGAATTTTTGGTGTTGGGTCAACAATAGTTTCTTGGTACAATAGGAAGCATAAAGAACTCAACTCGGCAAAATCAGAATGCATGCCTATGAGTGAGGCAACATGTGAGGCCATCTAGATGAGAAAGATTATTGTTGGGTTATTCGGTTGGAAGATGGATCCTACAGTAATTTACTATGAAAATCTGATTTATATCGATCTCTTTAAGAATTCACTATTTAATGAATGATCCAAGCAAATCGATATCTGGTATCACAATCTACGAGATTGTGTGTAAATGTAGATTATGTTTTTGTAGTACATTCCGATAGAGAAATAAGATGTAGATATTTTGACAAAGGATATTTCAAGAGGAAAATTTGAGTTCTATAGAAGAAGGATTAGGGGATCTGATAATCCCTTTCTTGTTCAGAGGGAGTGTTTAAAATGCACCAAAAAAATCTAGTGTTGACCTTTCCTTGTTCAAATTAGATTAAAATTGAAATTTGACTTTCCCTTGGTCAAAATTTGTGCGTGTCACCCAGTTAACTCAGTAAATTTGAGTTGGATACAGTTGAGTTTATTTATAGATGATTGATTACTAATTTATAGCAATCTATTTAAGTTAATTTGAGTTATTATCAGTTTAACTAGTTCTAACTATCAGAAGAACTAGTGGAGGTCAAGTTGTGGGTGTGCAACTTCAACCACACTAAGTGATCAACGAGTTAATTGAACAATCATCCCAAAAAAATTGTTGAATGTAGAAAATTATAGTTACCTAGTGGAGGTTGGAGGTCAAGGGCAGTGTACTATCAGTTGTAAACTAATCCAAGTTGTACATGTGGTGCATCGAGTAACAGGATTGGGCTATGGTAATTGCGCAATTTCTTGGTGTGAAATTCCTAAATAATATGGGAAATTTCCCAAGGGAACAAAACAATGAAATAGGAGCTCAAGAAGGCTTGAAATTAGCTAAGTGTTGGGCCTAGTTTAGTTAGTCAGGCAGAGAGATAGATTATACTAGTGTAGTGTGTGCTCATGCTTGAGCAAGCATTATAATTTTTCTCTATTCTTTGATTAATGCAATACAGATAGTAAGGGGTTGTGAGAAATTTCTTTCCCCTAGATAAATATTTGTGTATGTGCGATGTTTCCTTTTGCATGTCAATGATTATTATTTTATATGGTGAATTAACTTATGTAGATTAGTAGAGTAACATCAAATCTTTTAATTTAATAAATTTTTATAAATAATTTTGAATCTACACATTATTTTCTACAACAATCTCCTTAATTTAATAGTCAAATAAGGCTTTTCTAAACCATGGACTCAAATCCTCATCATACATTTTATTAAAAATATGGATAAAACCAATCCATCTTATCATATTACCTTATGATTAACCACATTTTAACCACATTTTAACGACGCAATAGAAATTTATTTTGGAAAGGAAGGTCAACGTAAGGTTAGAA
>JABXJQ010000069.1_pt1 | contig 14130 bp, 20 predicted proteins | sample 7436221 | NCBI WGS metagenome assembly JABXJQ01 (sample SAMN14395755, study PRJNA613071) | wetland metagenome | isolation source: water sample H0 from high-altitude wetland | place: Chile: Salar de Huasco, high-altitude wetland | collected 2015-11-10
AATTCTTGGAAGAAGGTTCATCAACTTAAAGATGGATCGGTTATAGGGGTTTCAGGAGATGCTTCACACCAAGACTTAATTGATTTTCTTAATAAACGTAGAACTTCCAATAAACTTCCTACATCTAAACAAATCAACGAGCTTGAATTAGATTTCTCAGCTATATGGGTCTGGGTAGATGGAAGTGTATGGTTTATTAGTTCAGAGTACAAAGACGAGAAATCTCCTAAGAGTGAAATATTAAAAATAGAACGTCCTTTCTACGCCATTGGTTCAGGTCATGCGTATGCTATGGGAGCAATGGAAAGAGGGGCAACATCAGAACAAGCTGTTAAGATTGCTATCAAGTATGATAGTGCATCAGGCGGGACTGTTCATAAATATGAGTTAAACACAGACATTGAGTAACATAATTTTAAATAGACCTAAAACACACCTTTGCATAGGCGACTCTCATGCCGTGCCCGAGCATAACAACAAACGATATAAACTTCTAGGTAAGTTAATTAATGACGTCTCCCCAGATATCGTGATTGATATTGGAGATTGGTTCGATATGCCTTCCCTTAATTCCTATGACAAGGGGGCTAAGAAAGCGTATGAGGGACGTCAATACCTTAAAGACATTAACGCCGGACTTGAGGCGCAGGATATCTTACTCACAGAGATACGAACTCGAAAGAAGAAGCTTCCTCGATTTGTGCGTACTTTGGGTAATCATGAGCATCGCATTAACCGTGCTATTGAGTTGGACCCTGTACTCGAAGGTACTATAGGTCTTAAAGACCTTCAAAGTAAAGAGTACGGATGGGAAGAGTACCCCTTCCTTGAACCTGTGGAGATTGACGGTGTTATCTACTCTCATTACTTCGTTACTGGTATTTCTGGCCGCCCTATTGGTGGGGAGCATCATGCTGCCTCCCTACTTACTAAACAGTTCAAATCTTCAACGCAAGGTCATTCACATCTCTTGGATTATACTATTAGGACTGACGCTAATGGCAAGCGTTTACACGGTCTGGTCGCTGGGTGCTTTGTTGATGACAATTTAGATTGGGCAGAAAGTACTGCTCATCTATGGAACTCAGGTATATGTATTTGTCACAATGTAGAAGATGGAAACTATGACTTCCAATGGGTTTCTCTTAAATCTCTTATTAGGGAGTATGGTAAGTGAGCCTAGACAGAGATAGAGTAGACGACCTACTTAAACGAATTGCTGAGAAGTACACAGCTATGGAGATTGTAGAGATACTAGAACTTACAGAAGAGGATATTCTTGAAGTGTACATGGAAGAAGTATTAGAGAAGTATAAGAGGTTTGATATTTAATTAGATGCCATATATTAAACAAGAACAAAGAGACTATTTAGAAAAACATAAAACACCTGGAAATGCTGGTGAGTTTAATTATCTAGTTTCTAATATGTGTAATGATTATATTGAGATGTATGGGACTTCATATTCAGTTATTAATACACTGATTGGCGCTCTTGAATGTACTAAACTTGAACTTTATTCAAGAGTTGCAATCCCCTACGAGGCAAAAAAAGAACGAATTAATGGTGATGTTTATACTCTAACAGGGCCTTCTAATGAAAATCGTGCGTGGGCTGGTGGGTTTTTTGAAGGGGAAGGTTGTTTCTTTGCTTCATATTATAAGCCTCGTCAAGATGGTTCCAAAGTATTTAGAACTCATGCTTCTTGTGTTCAGAAAAATGAAGAACTCTTAAATCAATTTAAAAATGTAGTGGGGTTTGGAGTTGTTTATCCTGACGGCTCTGATGGAATGTTTTGCTGGAAAACTACACAAAAGGGTGAAGCAAAAAAATTATTTGAATTATTGCGTCCATATTTAGGGGAACGTAGGCAAAGACGTTTTTTAGAGCTTGATGAACAAGAGAAGTCTCAAATCTTCAATCCATTAAAACCAAAAAGAGAAATATGTTCTAAAAATCATATTCTTTTAGAAGTTGGGGTAAGGTCGGATGGAACATGTGCTGAATGTGACAGAGTTTATAAACGAAATTGGTATAATAAAAAGAAGGAAGAATTAAATATTAATGCTTAATAAGAAATGCTACTTAGCTGGGCCAATGACTGGTATTCCTGGTTTTAATTTCCCAGCCTTTTTTGCTGCTGAAGCTGATCTTAGGGCTTTAGGTTTTGAAGTGTTCAATCCCGCTAGAGCAGATACAGAACGATACGGTGTTGATCTGGGCAAGAGTGCGACAGGAAGCCACGAAGAAGCGGAAAAGATCGCAGGTCGCCCAGTTACCTATAAGGAGTGCCTTAAGGTAGACCTTAATTGGATACTCGATAATGCTGATGCTATTGCCCTTCTTCCAGGATGGGAAAAGAGTATGGGTGTCAAAGCTGAGAAGGCTCTTGCTGATTGTCTCCAATTAGAAGTGATTAATCTTTAAGATGCAAGAACCTATTAACCCTAAAGATATTATTGGGCGTAAGAAGGCCCCTCTGCACCTAGTGCCGGGTGTAGCAGTAGCCTACATGGCTCAAGCCCTTCGTAACGGAGCAGAAAAATATGGCCAAGCTAATTGGAGAGATAAACCAGTACTTGCTCAGGAGTACGTCGGGGCAGCCCTTCGACATCTTTATAGTTGGATGGATGGTGAAGAAGTGGCATCGGATAGTGGGATTCATCATCTTGCTCATGCTCTTGCTACTATTTCTATAGTTCTTGATGCTATGGAACAAGGAACTCTAAGAGATGATCGACCTATAAAGGGGAAAGCTGCACAGACGTTTGAGAAACTCCAAGATATCAAACTTTCTAAGGGGGAGTTAATTAATGGACGAAGATGATGACGAAGAGTATATTGAACAGGATGTGTGGGAAGACCCAGACAATCAAGGATACGATAATTTTGACTATGACTATAACGAGTTTGATTAAACAATGCTAACTAAGAGGTATGAAATACTGATGGGAGGCACGAAGTGTTGACCAATTTACCTTACCATGAATTTGTAGAGAGTGTGTGGGCTGGTGCTCCAGAGATGGACAAACAGAAGTCTGACCTTAACTTTATTGGTCTAGCTATCTGTGAAGAGGCTGGAGAGATTGCTGGTAAACTTAAGAAGTTGTCTCGTGGTGATGGAAACATTACTCGTGAGATGATCCTTAATGAGCTTGGAGACACTCTTTATTACGTTACTAAGTTAGCCAATTCTCTTGGCTCTAATTTAAATGAAGTAATGGTTATGAATATCGAGAAGTTAGAAAGTAGAATGGAACGAGGAACTCTTAAGGGTAGTGGGGACGAACGGTAGTGGTGGAGGAACGACATGAGTGTTAAATTAATCTCAATTCCACCTAACGCAGAAGAGACAATCCTTTACTGTGCTAAGGTAAGTAACCCCAAAGGTCAGAATGATCCTAGCCCCAAACTCATTAAGTATCTTGTAGATCATCAACACTGGTCTCCTTTTGAAATGGTCTCTCTCACAATGGAGATTAACACTTCACGGGCTATTGCACGACAGATACTAAGACACCGTTCTTTCTCTTTTCAAGAGTTTAGTCAAAGATACAGTGATCAGATTGAATTTGTAGAACCTAGTGAATTAAGACTTCAAGATACAAAGAATAGACAAAATTCATTTAGTGCAGATGACTATGATCTTAATCAAGTCTGGTGGGAATATCAGAATGAGATGGTTATGGTTGCAGAACAAATGTATACTAATTTAATAGAACGAGGAGTAGCTAAGGAACTAGCACGGAATATTCTTCCTGAAGGGCTTACTGCTTCTAAGTTATATATGGCTGGAACACTTCGTAGTTGGATACATTATTGCACTTTACGTACTGGTAATGGTACACAGAAAGAACATCAAGAAATAGCACGAGAAGCGTGGAAGATTATAAGTGACCAGTTTCCAAGTATAGAAGGGTTGATTAATATTGAGTCTTAGAATAGAGCCAGCAACTTTAACCCAAGTTAATGCTTATGTTGAACAACATCATCGCCACCATAAAAAAGTTCAAGGACATAGATTTTCATTATTAGTTAAAAATGAGAATAATGAAATTATTGGGGCATGTTCTGTAGGACGCCCGGTAGCAAGAGGGTGTGATCCATACTTGACAGCGGAGGTTACTCGATTAGTAACAGATGGAACGAAGAATGCTTGTTCTATTTTATACGCAGCATCTGCTCGTGCTTGTAAGGCTATGGGGTTTACAAAAATACAGACCTATATCTTAGATACAGAATTAGGAACATCATTAAAAGCTTCTGGTTGGCAATATGAAACAACAACATCTGGTGGAGACTGGAATAGTAAATCTTTCAAAAATAGGCGGACAGATCAACCCATGAATCCAAAACAAAGGTGGGCAAAACTACTTAATGAATAAGAAATATGGACCATCTCTCCCAATCAGCCAAGAGATACACGAAAGTAAATACCGAATTGAAAATGAACCGTTCGAGGATTGTTGCTATCGAATCTCTTCAACTCTTTCTGATAATGATGAGCATCGTCATGCCTTAAGTGATATACTTCTTAATATGCGATTTCTTCCTGCTGGACGTGTACAAGCTGCTATTGGTTCACCTCGAAAGATTACACCTTGGAACTGCTTTGTAAGTGGAATTATAGATGATAGCTTTGAAAGTATTATGGAACGCCTTACTGAGGCTGGGCAAACTATGCGTCTTGGTGGTGGTATCGGTTATGACTTTAGTACCTTGCGTCCTAGGGGTGGTCTTATTAAGTCCCTTGGTAGTCAGTCTTCAGGCCCCGTATCCTTTATGGATATCTATGATGCTCTATGCGGTACTATCGCAAGTGCTGGTCATAGGCGTGGTGCTCAGATGGGTGTCCTCAGAGTAGACCATCCAGATATTGAAGAGTTCATTCTTGCTAAAAGGAATGAGAACAGACTCACTCGGTTTAATATCAGTGTTGGTATTACTGATGAGTTTATGAAAGCAGTAAAGAATAATGAACAATTTCATCTCAAATTTAAAGGACGGATTTATAAGACGGTTGACGCGGTTGCCCTATGGGACCTCATTATGCGTACCACATGGGACTGGGCCGAACCTGGGGTTCTATTTATTGATCGCATTAATCATTATAACAATCTCCATTACTGTGAGACATTAACTACTACGAATCCTTGCGGAGAGCAACCACTTCCTCCTTATGGGGCGTGTCTACTTGGTTCGTTTAATCTTACGAAGTATGTTCAAGGTGAACACTGGAATATGGGGTTATTTGTTAAAGACATTTATGATGTAGTTCGTGCTATGGATAATATTATTGATATTGGTATCTATCCATTACCTCAACAAGAAGCTGAAGGTAAGAACAAACGTCGTATGGGTCTTGGACTTACTGGTGTAGCTAATGCCATTGAAAGTATGGGTCATCCTTATGCAACAAAAGAGTTTCTAGTTAAACTAGAACAAATCTTAAAGACATTAAGAAACAGTTCTTATTTAGCTTCTGTGTATCTCTCCAAAGAAAAGGGGGCTTTTCCACTCTTTAATTGCGAAGAATATTTGAAGTCTAAATTCATTCAAACAATGCCTTCCTTTATTTCAGAAGAGATTAGAAAATATGGGATACGTAATTCTCACCTCCTTTCTATCGCACCCACAGGTACAATCTCTCTTGCAGCGGACAATATCTCTTCTGGAATTGAGCCCGTCTTTAGCCACGAATACAAACGAACAATACAGACTTTTGATGGACCTATCTTTGAAACTGTTACCGATTTTGCATACCGAGAATGGGGTATTAAAGGGAAAACAGCTGATGAAGTTAGTGTGGAGGATCATGTCCGAGTACTCACAACTACCCAACACTACATTGATAGTTCAGTCTCGAAAACGTGTAATGTCGGGGATGATGTTGATTGGGATAGATTTAAAAAGGTTTATGTTATTGCATATGACAATGGAGCAAAAGGGTGCACAACATTCAGAGCGTCTGGAAAAAGGTATGGTATTTTAAATGGTAAAAAAGATGAAGAAAACACTCCACAAGAAAAAGAATACATCGACGACGAAGACCAAGTTGAAGCCTGTTTCATCGACCCACAAACTGGACAACCAACATGCTCGTAGTTACTAATGCCTAAATACACATTCAGTTTATACATTAATGAAAAAGGTAAGGCCCCACAATTCTTTCGTAAGAACGTAGAGTTTGATTATCACGCTGAGAACTTTGCCTTTGTAGAAAGATTAGTTAGAGATACAGCAGTTGAACTAGCTGGTAAGTTTATTGAAGAAGAATTTTATAAGAAATCTAAAGATAAGTAGTCTATAGTATGAGTTCCCAAGAAGAGAAGATGAAGAAGAGGTTGAGGATGCAACGGAAGAATAAGGAGAGAAAGAACTCACAGGATACTCGACGAGAAAAGATTCCATCCCCTATTGCTAAAGACCTACGAACAAGTAAGTATAAGATGAGAGTTATTAAAGATAAACGTGGGAAAGAATATGATCTTTCTAAGATGACCCATAAAGAACTGGTGGAGGCAATTTATCAAAACGATGAAAGCAATTAATGAAATACTAGAAGAGTTCTTTGAAGCGTACCCCATCCATCAACCTAACTTTTTAGCTTCTGATGCTGAGATATTTCTTTGGTATCTAAATATTAGAGGGTTAGAGATTGTTTATAAAGGAGTTCAATTTTATGATCGCCCATCTGATGGTCGTAGTGTTCCTGACACTGAACGGCCAAGTAACTTCACAGTCAATCACGGCACCCTCTTTTGAGATTTGTGAAGCTCATAAACCATTAGTCATAAAACAGTATGAAGATAAGAAGTACAAGAAGATTTCTGCCTTTTGCGTAGACGTCAATATGTAACGAGCCTAACTGAACTTACAATAAAACCCCCTAAAGAGAAATCCTTAGGGGGTCTTTTTATGTGTAATAAAGATGTAAGTTTTAATTTATTCCAAGCTCTCGACAAGTTGGAGAAACCCACTGTCGGCCTTTATTAATCAGATAGTATTGATCCATTAAGTCTCTAATATTCTCTGTTGCAAATCTAATAGCGTCTAAATTATTTGTAGCATTTGCTCTACACTGACGTTCAGCTGTTAACATCAAGTCAATGTTTAAATTACGAACTCTTGTATCTTGTTGGTCTGCTATTAATTTTACAAACATATTAGATTGTTTATCAATGTCAGTAGCTAAAGCAAATCCTTTATAAAAAGGAGTGAGACCAAAAGCCAGTAGTGTGACAACCACAAGAGCCCCGGACCAAGCAAAGATTGATGCTGAAACGGCTGTGTACCACCTATACATCAGTGCGTCATTGTGGACATCCTGAGGGGGGATTATTCCACTAACTACCCATTTTATAAAATCTATCATCTTAATGGTTTTTATATTTAAATTTAGGGTCATTAGAAGCACCATCGTGTGATAAGGTTTTTTTATTAATCCCTTTAAGGGATGGTTTTACGATGCGTACGTCTAGGCTATTTTCGACGACTTCAGGGACAACTGGTGTTTGGTCTTTGTCTAGATCGGGGCTCATTTTTATTTGACCTTACCGGACTGTAGTTGAGCTTTGTTTAGATCATCAGTCACACTTTCCTCGGAGCGATCCTTTGGGCTGGGTTCTCCAATCACTATGTCTTTGACAACTGCACCCTTACGAACAGCACTAGGAGTTTCCGTAGGAGTTGAAGTCGTAGTTGAGATTGTAGTTGTAATCTCTTGTTCAACGTCTGGGATAGTAATTTGAGATAGTACGTCTTGAACAATAGTTTGAATTGAGTTTTTATTACTACCAATTGCACTACGTTGAAACCCAAGGCCAAGAAAACCTAGGATGATATAAACAAGACCGGGAACAGTAAGACCAAGGGCTTCAGCAATAGCAAGAGCTATACCAATACCTACTGCAATATAAGTTTTATAACCTGTAGAAAAGGAAAGAAATTTAAGGGACATTGTTAGATTACTCCAAAGCTGTGAGTCTAGTGTTGAGTTGTTGAATTTGCATATCAAGAAGGTCAAGAGCTTGCTCTACCGCTTGAGGATAGAACGCTCCTTGATTACCAATTGAAACAGTTTGAGTGTAAGGAACATCGCGGGTAATAGTTATAGAAGTCCCAACTGAGATTGGGCTCCCACTTAATGGGTACGTAACACTTCCACCTACGGCCCAAAGGGCTCCTGGAGATACGGCATTAAACGCTAGGGTATAGACTGAAGGATTAAGTGTAGTCTCATCTCCATCCTCATCAGTATAGACAACTTCAATGTCACTAGTTGAAGCCCCAACAAAGGAGAATGTAAATACAGTTGTAGCGTCGTTACCAATGTAAGTAACACTACTAGTTGTTGTTGAAATAGTCATACTGGTTATTTAATTCCTTGTTTGTGCATGTATTCTTTAGCTGTTTCTTGAAGTTTATCCATAAAGACTTGAACCCCATCTTTATGTTTATAAAAGTTTGGGGCCTTACCCTTTAAGTAGTCTTCAGGGTCTACAGCGTCGGGCTGACTCATCCCATGTGTCCCATTAATTAATTGCCATAATTGAAGAAAAGATTCATCGTTCGCTTCGACAAACTTAGCATTAAAATCTTTTGGATAAGCTTTTGTTAACGCCATAATACCACGATGCATTAATTCATGTTCAAGAGTAAATTGATTTGTCCCTTTTGCAAATTCTGGCCCAAGAAGGATTTTTCCTTCAATTGAGTCTGGATTAAAACCTGCTTCTTTAATTCTCTTTTCTATGATTGCTGCATCTTTCCGATTTTTATCAAATGGTCCTGTAAAAGTTAAACCTAAGACGTTAGCAGGAGTTTCAAACAAACCTATATCATTACCATAATCTTTAGTAGATATAGAGTCTTTAGTAAGAGCTAAAAACCCTACATAAGCAATTGGGTTTGTAGATATAAGTCTACCGTAGTCATAATTCTCAACAAGACCCTTCCCATACTTTAGTTTTAAATCTGCCTCAACTTGAGGGTTAAAATCTAGAACGGTATCAGTTCTTTGTTTGTCTAGGCGTTCAACATTTGGCCCACCTAGGCCCATCTCTTCTTGTTTCTTTTGATATGACTTCTCGAGAATGTCATTAGGAGTACCGACGGATTGAGCTATAAGGACATCTTGAGCTTGTTTTCTGGCTGATTGAATAACCTGTTTAATAAAAGCTTTCTTAAGAGGGTTAGGGTTGCTGGCCCATTCAGGAGAACTTATAGCCATATTAATCTGCTCTTTAGCAAAGTGACCAGACATTTGTACATAACTGTGAAACTGTTCGGGGGTTAGTCTGACACCGTTAATTGTTTTACCAGGGAAACTATAACTAAGACCCAAGCTTTTAAACTCTTGGTCAATAGCATCTGCTACTGGGTCTTCATCTTCAAACATACTGATGGGATCACCAAGAGGTGTTAATCCTGATTCAGTTGGATTAGGAATACCTGTATTCAAGCTGGACCCAAAGATGGCAGTTAAAGACGGAATAATCATCGCACTTTCAACTGGGTCTTCACTGAAGAACTCGACAAGAGAGCCTATCGACATAGGACGAAGTTTATTCTTTACCTCACTTGATAAGGTTGCTTCTCTGCCAATACCGTCTTCTTGATCAAGAAGATTCCAAATAAAACTGGCATTCAGAGCAAGTTTATTACGGACGTGTTGAATAATAAGATCACTATTTTTAATAGGATCATAACCTTCTCCAAGTTCAATGATATTACCTTTTTTGGTAATCATTTCTCCAGACAAAAGACGTGCCATCAACCGAATATAGATCGTTGGACCGATACCAATTCTTGAACGACCATCTTTAACCCCAAAAGTTCCGAAATTAGTGTGGTTTGGACGTAACTCAACATCGTACCCAAGACTGGCCGCTAATCCTAGAACTGCTCCAGTCGCTAATATATCCCCAGTTAAGGATACAAGCCTGGCTTTCCTAGCAGTTGGGCTCACGCGTGGATCAATGTAAGTCCACGGATTAAGCATCTGTAATTCCGCTATTTGTTTACGGAATGAGAAGAATATGTTATTAAGTACCGGACTTAAATTAGCATACTTATCTCCAGCACCTATTGCTCCACGACCACTAAAGTCATTTACATACCTAGCAAGGTCTCGTATAACAGTAGAACCTGGTCGTATGTCTTCTCCACTTAATTTTGCTGCGTTGACAAGATCAACAAACCTATAGAAACGAACGTGATTGAGATATCCTGTGTATGCTCGATTTGAAGCCCTAAAAGCATTAGGAACTCGCCCTCCAGTTTGATCTTTAACCCACTGATTACCTTGTTCTAGTAGACTCGATTGAATAGCCTCTTCACGAAGAGAAAGCTTATTACCAAGTTCGGTAATACCAAGTTTACCGTCTTCCGCTAGTTTAAAGTAAGGGTGTCCAATAATACTAGCTTGAGCATCTCTGAAATTCTTTTCTTTAGCAAAATACGTAAACATCTTAACAAAGGCTTGAGGTGTTTGACGAGATGTTATAAGACCCCATCCTTGAATAAGCACAGCACTAAGGTCATTAGAAGAAGCAATCCCTTGAGGAATACCAAGAACTTGGCCAATGTGGTGCCCAGCTTGCTCCCATTTATTTCTAAAACCAGGTCCACCTAGTTCTTCAATCTGATCTTTTAAACCTAAAACAGCATTACCATAGTCTCTTTGAAGTTTAAAATTATCTGGATCAGCATCCATAGCTTCTTTTGCTAAAGTAACCTTTTCAGAACCTTCAAATATTAATTTAGCTTCAACATCATTTACATCCGCACCTAACTTCTTAGCAGCTAGATCAGCAAGAAACTTATCTTTATTCTCAGGAGTTAAAATCTTCTCCATTTTCTGGATGGACGAAGCTAAGTCTCGTTTAGCCGCTTCATTGAGACCAGCAGTTTGTGCAATCCAATCAGTTAAACCCTTTTGTTGGTCTTTAAGTAGGAGCTTACTTTCATAAAGAGCATTGACTTCTTTTGCAAGAGGTTCTCCCATAAACTTAGTAAACTCAGCACGTCTATCAGCACTCGATAAATCACGGAGTTGCACTGGATCAAGAGACCCATCTCTTAACTTCGCAAGAAAGAGAGCAGTTTCTTTTTTAGGTAGACAAAAAGCAGCCATGTGTTACTTTAGCACTCTATAGATTTAATATACGTCTCAAGAGCAGCCCTGAGAGTAACTGGATCAGATTTCTTCATATGTTCGTCGATCTCTTTAACGACCTTTTTCTTTTCAACATCTAGAACTTTACTACGACGTTCATTAATGTGCTTCATAATTGCTACTGGATCAGTAGGATCAATTGCACCTATTAATTGAAGTCTTTGTCCCATAGTGGTGTGTTGAGTACCAAGTTCTGACTTAGCAAGTTTCATTAAGGTAGCAACGTCTCCCTTTTCACGAGCAACTGCTTTTAAGGTACGAAGAATGGCTTCAGGGTGAACCCCCTTGGGCCCAACTTTTTCTAACATACTTACAGATACTGCATCATCATAGTTATTAATTACAAAGTCAGCAGCCTGCTCAAATTGACTTTTATTTTTCAGAACTTTGTATTCTGGAAGATTACTAAATCCATCGGTAAGACCATCAGCAATAGCTTCTTCTTCAATACGAAGAGCAAGGCCACGAGTACGTTCTGGTCCAGTTCCCTTAATCTCAGTGAGCTTAGTAACAGTACGTCTTTCTCCTGTGAGTGGATTAAGTGAGACAGGGGTATTACCCCCATCATCGACAAATTCAGCCTGTTCTTTAGTTGCTTCACTCTCCGCTTTCTTTGCCGCTTTAGCTTTACGTTCAGCAATCATTTCTGCTGGAGGCATTAATTCTTCAGCGTGCTTATAAGCTCCAGCAATCTCTGGTGCTAAGTCACGTAATTGATAATCAGCCTCTAAGAGCCTCTCTCGTGCAGCTGCCATTTCAGGGGTATCTGTAGTACGAGCTTCTTCAAGCCTCGCACGGGCATTATCTAAACGAGCTTTATCAGCAGGTATAAGTTTAGCCTCATCCCCACCAGCCCTACTTAGAATAACTGTAATCTCTCGGTCTAATTCTTCCCCTCTTTTAGCACTAAGGTAGGCAAGACTATCACGGAGATTATCTACTTTCTTAGCAAGGTCTTCATACTCTTGAAAGAGATATGGGGCTGTTTTACGGGCAGTAATGTAAATATCATCAACTGGAGGTTGTACCTTAGGGGGTTCAGGTAGTCCTGCCTCTCTAGATGCCTCTACACGGGCTTTTAAAGCCTGCTGAGTGGGTTCTACTGTATTGAAGTACCCCTGTTCCCCTTCTCCAATAACGCCGTGTGCGCGCGCCCTAAGGGCTCTGGGGACATATCTAAACTCCGGCATACGGTCTGGGGCTGAGCCAAGCAACTCTCCAGCCATTCCTACCCCATAACCTTGGAGTTGAGTAAGCCAACTTGGGCTTTTAAGAAGCTTTTCACCACCTTCTTCAAGGGCAGTTCCAGTCGCTTCAGTAGCTTTAAGGATTCCCCCAAGAGCACCCATAGCAGTTTTAGCTACTAAAATAGAAGGGGCTATGAAGGACCTGTTAATAGCGGGGCGAATAAAGGTTTCATTTATGCTTTTAATAAAAGATTTATTCTTTTCAGTATAGTCAGTAAAGGGGCCTTGTATATTAAGCCACTCTTCAACACCATTAGGGATTGACCCCCAGCCTTCTGCGGCCCCTTGATTATAAGCAGACATGATTTTATTTAAAGGTTGCATCTCTCTGTAGAAGTAGTCTGCAAAGTCTCCACCAGAACTTTGATCTTGGTTTTGAGGAGACCCGAAAAGCTGGTCTACAGTTGGAACAAGAGGTTCTTTAGGAGAACCAAAAAGTTCATCTACGGTTGGAGGAAGATTTGTATTATTCTCCAATTGGAACCTGTGGATCATTCTTTCTGACCCATCCTTTACTTAGACCATATTTTATTGCTTCATCTCTACTAATCTTCTTATCATCTACTGCTTGTTTTAGTGCAGCTGCATCTTTAAAGACTAAAGAAGCACCACCCATAGAACTTTGAAGAGCAGACTCTTTCTGCCAGTCTTGCATCTTTTGAGCATTAGTACGTTGAAAAAGACCCATATTGTTGCCAACATAATCAGCACTTTTTGGATTAAACAGTTGATCAGCAGTTTTACCGGCCTTTAGACCAGCTTGGATTCTTGATGTAGTTACTTGCATGAACTGTTGAAGTTTCTCACTACCAACACTATCAGGGAAATTGCTTGGGACCCCGCTAATACGAAGAGCACCACGAGCTTGTTTAAAGAACTCAAACTGAGCTTTTTGAAAGGCAGACTCTTGTGGGCTTTTATTTTTAGCATCAATAATATTGTTAAGTTGGACAAACCCAGTATTAGTAATAGGAGAGTCTTCTGGAGACTTCCCATCTACTCTCAGATATGGGGCTAGTTGATCACTGTTCTGAATTTTACCTTCCATAACGTTAACATACTGGTTCCAGAAATCTGTACCGTAGGTTTTAGCAACACCTCTTGAGTTTTGATTGACTACCTTTATTATAGCATCCGCACCACCAGGGTTTTCCATCTTATAATCAAACCAAGCGGCTTTAGTCTCAGGGCTTGCGTTTGGGCCTTCAATTTGGATCATATTAGTAATAGGTAAATTTCTACTGTCTCCGTAAGACATTGGGCAACCCTGCTGCTCAAAGGGCTTTTGATCGTCTATTTTCAAATCACGAAGGTAATGCACTTCAAGAAGCAAATACTTGGGGTACAACTCAAGTTAGACAAGCTAAACTTAACTCTACAGAAGCTGCTCTTAAACAAACTCTTGTTGATGCAGGTAATCCTAACTTTACTGCTGCTCAATTATATAATGCTATTGGTGATATTAAGTATTCCCTAGTTGACAATATGGAGGCTCGGGGTTGGGGTCCCGGAATGCAAAAGAACCTTCAAACTGGTGAAGTCTCTTTTGATATGAATAGTGACTTTGGAAAACAAGCGTCTGCTGTTTATAACCAAGCCCTTCAAGAGAATATTGATAAAGTAGTCGATACGAATGTCTTAGGGAAGCTATTAGAACCAGGAAATAATAGCACTAATAAAGCTTTTCTAGCGTACAATGAATATA
>JABXJQ010000070.1_pt1 | contig 14115 bp, 12 predicted proteins | sample 7436221 | NCBI WGS metagenome assembly JABXJQ01 (sample SAMN14395755, study PRJNA613071) | wetland metagenome | isolation source: water sample H0 from high-altitude wetland | place: Chile: Salar de Huasco, high-altitude wetland | collected 2015-11-10
TATATATATATATATATATATATATATATAAAAAGAGGACCATTATAACTATAAATATCTATATTATAATAATATAAAGAATATAATCTTAAATCCAGATGTTTTAACCATCCAAAGAATTATATCTTTGTTTCTTTTGATCACTTGAGTTTTTATTAGATACTGGGTATGAATCTATACTAGTTTCATACAATTTTTGTTTGTTTAGTCCAATACGCACCATTCCTACTACCTAATCATTACAATTAGTTTGGAACTACGCGACAGGCTATGTTTCAATTTTGCTAGGTTGCATTACCAATAATCTCCACAAGTGCAAAAGCCATCTCTGAAATGATGAAAGCGGTTTCCATCTCTCACAATAATTTCTCGTTTGACAATCTTTGTTATGAATTTAGTAGCATTATGGCAATCTACACAGACACGGAGATTTTTAGTGATCCGAATAGGTGTTCCTGGTGTTGTGCTGATTAAACCAAAAGCAATGGCCAGTTTCTCGCTGTGACTAGAGAGTATATCTTCTTTAACCTCTTCCTCCACGTCATGCAGCACAAATTTTGTGTTTGGCACATACCCTGCTGCCTTCATTTGCCTATCTAACATTTCCAACATTCTATAAATTTCCTCAGATCGAGGATGCCTTTGATCCCCCACAAAGAATGTATAAATCCTGTTACTAACCTCAATCAAGCTACAACCTGGTGTTTTTCTCAAACTCTTTTCTTTGATTGTTGCTCTCAACCTTGCTACATCATCCCAACTACGAGTAGCAGCGTAGATATTTGATGCCAGTACATAATATCCACCATGTTTAGGTTCCAACGCCAAAAGACGTTTTGCCACTTGTTCTCCTAGTTCAATATTGCAATGAATTCTACAGGCACTGAGCAAGGCTCCCCACACATTAGCATTTGGTTGGATGGGCATCTTCTCTATAATTTCCTTTGCCTCATCTAAATATCCAGCACGGCCAAGAAGATCAACCATACATGCATAGTGCTCCACACTTGTTGTGAAGTAATAATCCCTAGTCATAATCTCAAAGTATTGGCGACCCTCATCCACAAGGCTTGCATGACTGCAGGCAAACAAAACACAGACAAAGGTGATTGGAGTTGGCTCCATACCTGACTGCTGCATCTGGGTAAAAATTGCAAGGGCATCCTTACCATATCCATGGGCTCTATATCCTTCAATCATCGAATTCCACGAGATGACATTTCATTCGGGCATTTTGTCAAATAGTATTCGTGCAATTTGCACACTCCCGCACTTAGCATACATGTCTACAAGAGCTGTTCCCACTGAAACATCCGGCTCAAATCCACGTCTAATTACAGAAGCGTGCATACGCTTACCCTGTTGCAGAGCTGCAAGATCGGCACAAGCCGCAAGCACACTCACCATGGTAGCCCAATTGGGTTTCATGCCTGCCTGTTGCATTTGGTGAAAGAGCATCAAGGCCTCGCCCGCATATCCCATATGTTCATGTCCAGCAATCAGTGCATTCCAGGAGACCACAGTTCTATTACACATTTTGTCAAACAATTGCCGCGCAACCTCAACGTCACCACAATTGGAATACATAGCAACAAGAGAATTGACCACAGAAACGTCCTCCTGAAACCCATTTTGAATTACAAAATCATGGATCCGTCTGCCCTGTTCAAGATCCTCTAATTGCGCACAAGCCGGGAGTATGCTCACCATGGTAGTGGCATTGGGGTTCACGTCAGTCAGCTGCATTTGATCAAGAACTGCCAAAGCATAGTTGGCAAGTCCATTCTAGACATATCCGCAATCAGAGCATTCCATGAGACTACATTTCTCTCGGGAATTTTGTCAAACACTGGCGCGCGAACTCCATTAACCCACATTTGGCATACATATCTATCAGAGAAGTACCGACAAAGACATCCGACTCCAACCCATACCTAATAATGCGATTATGAATCTGCTTGCCCTCTTGTGGAGCTATTAAACTAGCGGATGCCTTGAGCAAGAAGGCAAACGTATACTTGTCTGGTTGTAAACCCTCCTCTTGCATTTGACAACACAGAACAAGGGTTTCATCAAAGGGTTCATTAGTGGCATACCTTTTTATCATAACGTTCCATAAAAAACCATTGCGATCGGGTATACTATCAAATACCAGGCGTGCAATCTCCATATTTCCGCAAATGCAATACATGTCCACAAGTTTGTTGACAAGATAGCGGGTTTGGTTCAGCCCAGTTCTGAACATGTGAACGTGAACTTGCTTCAGAGCTTGCACATAATTAATTGCTCCCAATAGAGAAACATACATATTTGAACCCTCTGCAATGCCCAGTTGTTTCACCGCGTGCTGCCGCAATTTGTTCCTCTTGGACACAGTGTTAGCTTGCGATTTTCCCTTTGGTATTTGTTTGGGTTGCTTTACAGAGGCAGCTACACAAGTGCTATCACGGATTACTGCAACGTCAGAGTTCATGGCGCATGAGTGGTTGCCATTACATAATCTGTAAAAAGTATGGTGTCCGTGGAAAGGAGAAGAGTGTGAAATTGAAGGTGCCCAATCCATAGTTGTTGCCGCTGATTGAGATTTGGATGAAGATTCGAGTCAAACGAGACGCATCGTTAGAGAAAACAGAACAGAAAGTGAAGAGATCAGACATTTCCAAAAATTCAAATAATTCAACTGAGGGAGTCGGCCCTCTGGACGAGTGGACTCGCTACACTCTTATCCACGTCTTCAGTGGCATTAGAGTTGGTCAGTACGAGTGGACTCGCTACACTCTTATCCACGTTTTCAGTTGCATTGGACTTGAGTAGAGATTTCTTTTTGCCACTGTTAGAAAATGTTAAAACAACCCAGCAAATGACCCTAACTTGATTGGAAATGGATACATTTAATACAAACTAGTAGATTTGGCAATAAAAAAATAGAACTAGAAGCTAGAGTTAGTTATTACTTATTGTATGGCATGGGCCAAGATTGAACGAAGTGCCATCTACCACCACATTTGCACTAATGTTATTGAAAGAAATTAGAATCTAAGTGCTTAGTGTGAAATGACCAAGTTAAAATCCTAGCAAACAGCTTTGGATTTAAAAAACATGGAAACACGAAAATGGAAATATTTTTTGGTTAAAATCTTTCTTGATTCTAGTATGCACTAAAAACCTTATCATAAGTTCTAATTTTTTTTGGAAGACACTTAAGGGCTAACATCGTTGCCCTCCTTTAGATTATCTAATGCAAAATAAGTAGACTTTGTGCTGGATGCTGAGAAATCTAGGGCATTGAGATCAAGTGATTTTTCTTCTATTAGTAACCACTTGTGAAGGCTTTTTACTTTCTTAGAGATTAGGATCTTCTTTTGGAGAGCTATTACTATTCCTCTTGAAGTCGACTTGAAGGGAGATGTTTGTGCCTTTTTTGGAGGGCTATTTATACTTATCTAATGACTCATGCAAAATGTAACATGTCCAAGAAGGGTCCTTCATACATGACATAGACTCAAATTGACTTTTATGACTAGATGACAAATCTTAAAGGCTCACAATGGGGGTCATCACTAAAAAAAAAATTCCTTGCTCATGAAACCCATGAGACAAGCATTACAATAATAATTTTTATTTTCTTCTTTTCATCAATTACATAAAATCACAATTACATGTCATTATGAAGACCGAACCTAGTTACACTTTTCAACACTCCCTCTTAACTAGGTAGGTATTCATAATGGTACTTGGTCAATTCAATCTGAAGAATTTTTCATAAGAAGAGTTGAATTGGTAAGCGATCTGTTTAACATCATATCAACCAACATTGTCACATATCAAGGCCTTGACTAATAGCTCTATCTCTCGACGAGATCTGAGCACAATTCTGGCGAGAGAAATGATGTATAGACATCCTCAACATTGTCTCTCTCGGAACATACCCCACCCAGGTTCTCAAGGTGTGCTCCACCATGACTATTCTTATCTTGGATTCCCAATCCTCAAAGAGTATCGATCCTCTACAACTACTCTTAACTTGGATGCCCTAACACATCCTCAAAGAGCATGAAATGCCAGATGTTTACCCAATCCTCTATTCTATCTTCCCAAGTGAAGAAAACAATGATGTCTTTATCTCTCCTTCTTAATTAGGGAGGACATATCTATTCCAATAAAGGAATGTACTCATTCCTATGGAAGGAATGTACCTAAGCTCCCTCTTGGCTTAGGAATTTTTTCTTCCAAGTAAGAAAACTTGTTTCCAGACTCCCTCTTAATTAGGGACCTACAACAACTCCTCAAGTGGAGATGATGGGACAATCAGTTGCTTGAAGAACTCCTCCTTACAATGTCATGAACTAGGAGTCTTCATTTTTTTTGGCACTTCTTCATAGGGCACAGACCATCCATCACTTTCATCCATGAGTCATTCATGTCATCATCGAAAAGTGATCCATCAATCCATATTCGACCTTCCTTCATGTCATGCTTCCTTCTTCATTCCATGTCTCCTCAAGGATCTTTCATCCTACTACATGGGCATCGGTGGTGGAAGATATTCATAGATCTTCTCTCGGAAGCCTTGCATAAGCCCATCCAGATATTTGTTCAAAAAAATAAAGGAATGAACATTAAAATCAAAATTAACTTTGTGATGGTCTTTCATTGTGACATCTTCTAGTTTGCATCAGTATCCTACATACATATTGACACATCTCCCGAAGATATATTTCTTGTCAAGGGTCTCTTTCTTTTTAGACTCCATCAGAGTCTTCATATCTTTCATGGAGATATCCTAGTCAAATCTTCTTGGTCTTTGGATGTTGATTTTCTTCTTCCATGGTCACATATCCCATGATATCTTCCTTCCTTTCTTCACAAATTTCATTCAGTCAACGACCTCATACTTCATATGAGGACATATTATGTTGATTTCATCTAGTGAATGTGTGACCCATGCATTCTTTCAAAGGAGGAGATCCTTCCTTTTTATTATGCTCTCAAGATAGAGCATTGATCCCTGTTACCTGCAACCATATGAGATGATTCTACAATATCAAATGTAAGCATACACAACTCATTTTCTTTTGGGTCATCCAGAATTCTTTGCAGCAGCTTCCTTGATTGAAAGAGCTTCAATCCCTTGATTTACTTCACCTTTTATGTCATCACATCATCATCCCATGAATTCCACAAGTTTGGAATTCTTGATTAAACACTTGCTTCCTCTCTTGATCAGTGAACGTTTCAATGAAAATTCCATCATGGAATCTTGAGGATCTAGAGTATCCCCATCCAACAGATGTATGATGATCCTTGTACTAGATGACCTTTTTCCTTCTCTTCCATAAGTTCCACCTATATTACAAATGAGGTTTCCAAGAGCTATATCCTTCCATAGTTGACTGCCATACTTCAACCATCTTTCATTTCTTTTCTATGTTGAAGTCATGAGCTCTTGCTTTTATAGATTTTATGATGCCTTGATGCATCCCATCATTTTCTTAGTGAATCATAATAGTCTATCTTTCAACAGAAGACTTAGGAACTTGAAAATATCTTATGTGAGGAAGACTATCTCAGTAATAGAGATCTCTTACTTCCTCTTTCTTGGACTTCTTCTTTTCAGCTTCCCCTACTTCTTTGGTGATATGAGCTTCTTCTCTTCCTATTTTGTTATTTCCATTCTTGGTATTAGGACAATCTCTTTTGTAGTGTACATATTCTTGACACCCATAGTATTGAATCTTAGCCATGTACCTTTTCTTTTTCTGAGAACCAGACTTTCCACCCTTTCTCCTTGTCATTATAGCATAAGCTTGATTTTGCTCACCTGCTCCCACATCAGATTTGGCCTTTAGTCTAGATTCTTCAATCTTGCATAGTGACCATAGATCCTAGAATGGAGTAGCTTCTTTTTTCCAATAAATACTTGAAGTAAAGTTACCCCCTCCTCCAGTAGTGCATTTAGTACAACTATAGTCATTTCTCTATTAGACATGACTTCTCCCAGTTCTTGTAGTTGATCCCAAATTTCAGATATCCTCATAAATTATGAGGCTATTCCATATTCCCTTGACATCTTTAGCTTGTAGAGTTCTTGCCTTAATGAGATGACTTCTCCAACAGTGCTTATGGAATACAACTCTACCAGTTTGTCATATATTTCTTTTGAAGTTTCAATTGTAGACACATATGGGATGAGGGGATCCTTGATGGATTCTATGAGAATTCTTTGAGCCTTAACTTCTCCTTTCATATACTTGGCAAGAGCTTGAGCATCTTCCTTTCTTGGTTTAGTGATAGATCCTTTGACATGTTCCATAACCTCATTTTCAATGAAATTCAAATATGTCCTTTTCTTCCATGCAAGATAGTTTGAATACCCAACCAATTTGTTTCTTTCCTTGCAAAAAGACATTTTGACAAATTCAAATGTGGACATAAATATACTTACTCAATAGGATGCTCCTTCTCCTTGTTGCTTCCTTGATGTTGATGATGATATAGAGAATAGAAAACTTCCCTTTGATGAAGATAGCTTTCTTCAATAATGATCCTTGATCTCACAAAGAGGGATATCCATTTTGATGGTGAAGTCTTGTTGATGAAGATCAATGATGACTTCTTGATGATGTCTTTAATGGTAGGAATATAGGTTTTTGATGCTTTCTTTGTAGATCTTGACTTTAGGATGATATTCACTTTGATGCCTTCCTTGAGATTTGATCCATGAGTGTCCCTTGATAAGATTCCCTTCCTTGACTTAGTTACCTTAGATCTGATACCGTGTTGAGAAATCTAGGGCATCGAGATAAAGTGATTTCTCTTCTATTAGTAACTACTTGTGAATGTTTTTTACTTTATTGGATTAGAATATTCCTTTACTTAGATTATTAGTGTTCTTTTCAATCAAGCAACTACCAATGCATAAACCATAAAGGGACAAGAGACAAAATATAGGCTATCAACTAGGGCCAAAGCCTCTCCCACTTGAGAGGAAAACCCAAACAAATTCTTCTTCTTATAAAGATTCCAATTGACGAATACCAAGACCAAGACCCTTGACCTATTTGCCACTCCAAGACCAAGACAAAAAATCCTTGATGAGATCCTTAGTCAATGATAGTCAACCTTATACTTCTTCCTTCTTCTCGGCTTCCCTTAAACTTCAACTACCTTCTGCTTTAGATCTTCACTAATTTCGGCCTCCTAGAATTAGGCCTTCTTTGCATAGGGACTCTTTCTAGCTTGCCTCGACTTCCTCTTAGACTTGTCCTACTTCCAACTTGGCTACCTAAGAGGAATGTAATTCCTCTTGGCTCTTTCTGTAGCAAATGTCCTCCTCGTTCTTCGCACGTGTGTCCCAAAAAAGACCCAAAAACAGATCCAATTGATACCACAGACCTCACTCTCCCTTTGCTTTACTTAATTGGCTATAGGACTATATTTCTTGACCCTTTCATTGATCTTTGCACCATTTTCTAACTTTAGAACCTAACCGAAAATCATTGCTCTGAAATGAGGCCGAGTGGCCTATTTATAGTTGTTTTTCATGATGATAAGTCAACTCGACATGAAGATGATTCGATGTGTCCTTTGCAGAGATATTATTATTCCTTTTGAAGCCGACTTGAAGGGAGATGCTTGTGCTTGTCTTGGAGGGCTATTTATACTTATCTAATGACTCATACAAAATGTAACAGGCCCAAGAAGGGTCATTCATACATGACATAGACTTGACAAATTGACTTTTATGACTAGATGACAAATCCTAAAGGCTCACAATGGGAGTCATCACTAAAAGTAATATTCTTTGCTAATGAAACCCATGAGACAAGAATTACAATAATAATTTTATTTTTCTTCTTTTCATCAATTACATAAAATCACAATTACACTTGTCATTATGAAGACCAAACTTACTTACACTTTTCGGTGACTAGCATCTTTAGCAACTTGTGTGATCCGGACTTATGCAGGAATGCAACAAAATAAAAATATACACATAAATATAGAGATGCAACAGAAATAAAAATTCATTTCATTAATACCAAAGAAATGAAATATGCTCACATACAGAAATGGAAATAAACTAGCTCGGGCAATGGTAACTTATCTTTGAGAAGAGACGTGGCAGCTACATGCCTCTTAATTGTGTTACAATGAGGATCGAAGGCCTATTTATTATTGAGAAATAATGGAAAAACCTAAACATCCAAAAACCTAACCCTAGGAAATGAAGTGCCAAAACTATGGGCCCTATTTGGGTAAATTGGTACATCAACTTCATGGGGTTGTAATTTTGGCATACGGTTTCTATTTGGCTATCATAATACCTAGTTTTGAATATCTCAAAGAGGAGTCTGAAAACAAATAGGTATATCTATTTGAGAATTTTTTGGTATCCATGTTTTCCCTAAAAACGTCTTTTGGTCCCTCAAAGCAAACCCAAAAGTTTAGGACCTAAAAAACTGCCAAAAATAGTAAGTTGTGTTACAATTAAGGAAACTAAAAATAAACAACATTGGGGGTCCAAGTGGAATAGGAAAGTGGCCACCAATATCCACATGGATCAATCCTCCCCCCTTAGGAAGTAATGGTCCCCACTATGTTGAGTGCCTCCATGAGATGGGGAAACTTCTGTTGAACTTGGTCCTTGGTGAGCCACTTGCCTTGGTGCAGGAGTTGTCCAACTTTGACAACCCAATATAGTTGGATCTTCTGCTAGCGATTTTTCTTGATCTGTGTGTCCATGATCCGATCAATTGTTGCCTATTCCATACAACCTAGGTTTAACTCGGTTGGTGTAAGTTGTTCTGCAATGTCTGATGTGTCCAATAATAGTGGAAAGTATGGTCGAAAGAGGTCCATATTGAACACTAGGTGTAAGCCAAGGAATGGTATAATGTTGAGCTCGAAAGCATTGTCCCCTATAGCCTTACTGATGGAGTAAGGTCCATATTGGAATAGGTGAAGCTTGCGGTGGGACCCATCAAGACGCTCCTTCTGCAAATGTAACCAAACTTTGTCACCCACTTATAATTTGTGTGGCACTCGATGCTGATCATGATTTTGCTTGTATTTAGCACTAGCTTTGTCCAATATGTCATGGACCTACTGGCGGATGTGCTCAATGTGCTCAATGAATTTGCTAGCCCTGTCAGCTTCAGGCTGGACATGAGTTGAGTCTACCTGAGTTACTGCAAATGGTATGGGCACATAAATGGGACATAGTGGCTAGAATCCCAACACCACCTAAAAGGGGATGTGTCCAATTGAGCTATGGAGAGCTCTATTGTAGTTGTGCTAGACATAGGGGAGGCTTTCATTCCATGTGCATGGATGCTTCAAATGGTACATACACAAAATGAGTATGATCATCTTGTTGATGACTTCTGTTTGGCCATTAGTTTGGGGGTATAAAGTCGTGGACTTAGTGAGTTTGGTATCCAACATCAACTAAAGACTTGACCAAAATGTACTTAGGAACCTGCTATCCCGATTTGAGATAATGAACTATGGGATACCAAAATCTACCCACACTTGTTTAAAGAAGAGCTTAGCAATGGCTTATGTTGTGATACTCTTCTTGAAGGCCACCAGAATGGCCATCTTAGAGAATTTTTCGACGACCACAAAAACATAGTCATTGCCATGCTTAGTAGAAGGAAGGCCTAACATGTAATCCATGGAGGTGGGTTCCGAAGGTCAACTAGGAGTAGGTAGAGGAGTATAGAGGCCTTGATTCTTGATTTTTGGTTTGGCAATGACGTAGGCAGTGCAGGATTTGATGTACTTCCCAACATCTTGTCGAAAATTCAACCAATAAAAATACATATGCAACACTACCATTGTTTTCGCTACCCTGAAATGTCTAGTGAACCGACTATAGTGAACCTCCAAGATCATCTTGGCACACTCACTTGAAGGAACACATAAATGTCCCAAGTGGCATAACAATGCATCCTAAAGGTGAACATCTGGAACTTGCTTTCCTTCTAGGAGCATCTAGTATGTGTTGTCGAATTCTAGATTGCTCTTGTAAAGATCTAGCCACCCCATAGTCTCATGCCCACAAGAGTCAAGCAGAGTCGTCACCATGACCAGTGGTCGGCTGAGGCAGTCTATAACATTATTGGTGCTACCCTTCTTGTACTTAATTTTCAAATGGAATTGTTGCAAGTATGTGGAACATTTCTGATGGCAGTCATTCTGCAACTTCCCTTGTGTTTGTATGAACTGCAAGGGTCAGTGGTCTATGTGGATTACCATTTCCTTCCCAAGAATGTAATGCTTCCATTGTCATCAGACCTGCAAAATGAAATACATATCTTTGTCATAGGTGAGATACTTTCAGAATGTGTTTGAAAGTTTCTCACTGTGATATGCCATTGGATGCCCCTGATGGGTAAGAACCCCACCAATAGCATAATCAGAGGCATCTGTCTCGATCTCAAATGGTTGTTGCAGGTATGATATTATGAACATTGGTGCAAAGCAGAGGCGATGCTTCAACTTAGAAAATGCCTTCTGTTGGGATTTAGAGCAAAAGAAATTTTCTTTTGCTCCTCCCTTGGTGACTTGACCTAAATGGTACGTTATATGAGAGAACCCCAACAAAAACCTGTGGTAAAAGTTGGCAAGACCTAGAAAGTTGTGGAGCTCTGTTAGAGTGGTTGGGGCTAGCCAATCTCGAATGAATTGTATCTTTGTTAGGTTCACATGCACACCCCACTCATCAATGATGTACCCCAAATATTGAACCTGGGTCATACCAAAAGTGCATTTCTCCATATTGGCACACAACTTGTGTTGTCGCAGGGTTTGGAGGACCTGTTGAATATGGTGGAGGTGTTCTTCCCAACTCTAGATAAATATCAAAATGTAATCCAAATACACCACCACAAATGAGTTGGTGAAGGGTCGCAAGATGTCTTTCATCAACCTCATGAAGGTTGCGGGGGCATTCGTCAACTCGAAAGGCATGAAAAGCCAATCAAAAATGCCCTCATTGGATTTGAAGGCAGTCTTCCACACATTGGAGGGTTCGATTGGTACCTAGTGATAAATGGAATTCAAGTCCATTTTGCTGAAATATTTGGCCCCCTTGAGCTGCTCCATAAGGTTATCAATTTGTGGGATTGGATACCTACTTCAAATAGTGATCTTTTTCAGCACCTGATAGTCAATACAGAGTCTCCGGGTCCCATCCTTCTTTGGTACCAACATGATCAGGATCCCATGGGGTGATGAACTTGGCATGATGTGCCCTTTCTGCAACAGCTCCTGAATCTGCCTCTTGACTTCATCGTTCTCCAGAACAAAGCTTCGATAGATGGGTCCATTGGGTAGCGGCGTGACTAGGGTCAGATCGATGGAGTGCTCGACTTAACAATGTAGAGGTACCCCTACAGGTGAGGTGAAGATGTCCCTGTACTCCTCTAAACCTTGTCCATATGTTGTTGTCATGTGGAGGAGCCCTATCTGAAGGTCATGGCTACAATATTCTTCTTTCCCTAAGGGAAAATCATAAGGAAAACAAATTTCCTGGTATGGGAAATGATCTTACTGCATTTCTTTGTAGTGATCAAAGAAACAGAGGTAGGATGTGTTACTTCCGATATCCTATACAACTTATTTCCCAAAGTAATAATAACAGTGTGAGGCCTAGACTCATACACAACATGTCACTTCAACAAGTATGGTTGGCCTAATAGAACATCACAAACTTAAAGAGGGGCAATATTAGACAATACATCATCTATGAAGGGCTTGATTTTGTAAGGAAGGCGACACTGTCAATTGACATAGAGATCTCGCCCTTGGTGAAGCCACCCAATGGTGTATGGTTGTGAGTGTGGTGTGGTTAGTAGGCCCAACCACTTCATGACCTCAGTTGAAATGAGGTTCTTTTGGCTCTCGTTGTCCATAGTGAACTGTAGTAGAGAACCCTTCACCCACATCTATGAGTGGAAGGGTCGTTCCCCCTCTTATGAATCTTCAAGCTCATCCTTCTGGATCTTGGTGGTGGCAACGATGCCACTAGGTTCCACGTCGATAATATGCTTCCCTTTGTCATTCCCCTTGTCAGTTTCTGACTCGGAGTTGAAACATGTATCTGATTCGGAAGCCTTCATCTCGGCCACCAGTGACAGCTTGGCTCGACACTCTCTTGTGTTGTGAATGGGGCTCTTATGGAACTCACACCATTTCTCTGTGCCCTTCTTTGTCTTCGTGGTGTTGTTCTTTACTTACGGCTTCGATGGGTTGTCCTGGGTTGCCCCGCCTTGGCTTTTTCCTTTGTTCTACGGTTTGGGGATGCATTTCCCTCGCTTCAGATTGGAAGATCCAAAGTCTCGCTTCTTTTGTTTAAAATTATGCTCCATCTAAAAAATGTATCGGTAGGCAGCGCCAAGCGAGGTGATGTCTAGGAACTCCATCTCGTCTTAAATTTACTTGTGTAGATAGTCGTGGTACTTGAGTACCAAATTCCACTCAAAATCCTTGATACCCAATTTTGTGCGAAGGGTATGGAAAAAATTTGTGAACTCCGACACCTCTTGGTTCCTTCCCTGCCACAACATAGTCCACTTTATGTATTTATCTTCATAGTTCCCGATAGGTTAATATTGTTCCTTGATGGCGTCTCGGAAAGAATTTCAAGTGGGTGTAGATGAAAACAATGAGGATTCCCTCTCATCCTTTTGTTCACAGTAGGTTTCCCATGATCCAAATTGGATCCTAGAACACTCTCTAATTTTTCATGAACTCTTTAAAAATCATGCCAAGGATTAAAAGTCTTATAAAGATCAAGCTTATCAGATATATCCTCGTAATAGTTGCAATTTGTGATCAGCACGAAGCAACGAGGACCATCGGTCAAGCGCACAGACCATTGGCCTATCGTAATGTGCGCTATTGCAAATTAGCAAATGAATAGACCATTTCAAGAAACAGGGGTAGTTTCTCATATGTGATTAGCGACAAGAAGGAAACCCCTAAAAGAAGGAAAGGTCGCAAGCACCCAGACCCAAAAATTATAAAATGCAACGGATATCGTTCCAATTCCATCAGAAGTGGGATTCCACAAAAACCAGCGGAATATCGGAAAGGCTTCAAGTGGTAAGCGGTTTTAACCGAGTCCCACCCTGTTAGTGCCTAAATCTACCTCAGGCTGAAGGAAGGCAGGTCTAGGGTAACATCAAACCATGCTTAACCTAGTAGCTAGCCCTATCAGGTCGAGAGAGGGCTCTCTCCTTGTCAATCTCATTTAGGATAATGGCAAATAGGGCTTAAGATGAATGAAACAAATGTTGATTTTAGGCTAGGTATAGTAGATTAGGGTTTTTGGTTTGATTTTAGGTTTTGGTTGCTGGATCAATTGGAGAAGGCAGATTGGATCTAGGAAATCAACTCAGAGATACAGTCATGTCCTGTGGGGCGGGGTAAAAAAGATCTTATGTACTAGCAAAGGATTGAGATGGTAAAGTAAGACAACTAAGGAGTTGAGGAGGGCATAGAAAAATATGAATCCTCTTCAAACAGTGAAAACATTGAAAACCAAATACATTCCCAAGATAAAGCACTGTAAATATAGTGTATTTTGTCTATTCACCTTGATTCATTTAGTTTAGAAGAAAGAGAGAGATGTGGATACATATAAAACATCAGGAAAAAATCATTACAAAGAAGAAACAATACATAAACTCATTGTCACGAGAATCCCACAAAATTAGCTGTGAAACCTGGTTTTATTCCTTGCCAAATTGCTGATACAAAATGTTTAGTGAGTCCAACACTTCTGCCAAAGTCCAACCTTTACAAATGAATCAAAAAGTACATGATATAGGCAAGGAAACTACTCAAGCTAGCTATCGGGGTCGAATCCATGAGAAGAGGGGTGGTTTCAACCATATCTAAACTAAGAATAGGAATATAGGTAGTGGAACAACTTGCCTCTAAAACCAAGAAAACCAATTCATTACAGCTCAAAACCACTTGGAACTTGATGTATCTACCCTATGAAGTGATTTTAAACCATATTACATCAAATTCATCATTTACCATGCTTACATTTACCAAGAAATGAGGAGAAAGTGATCTCCCAAGAAAACTAGGAAAAAT
>JABXJQ010000071.1_pt1 | contig 14080 bp, 13 predicted proteins | sample 7436221 | NCBI WGS metagenome assembly JABXJQ01 (sample SAMN14395755, study PRJNA613071) | wetland metagenome | isolation source: water sample H0 from high-altitude wetland | place: Chile: Salar de Huasco, high-altitude wetland | collected 2015-11-10
ATCATACATATCAACATATAATACTGCTTGACCATCAAACCCTGTTTTTGCCATTGATACAGTTTCATAAGAATTTGACTGTGTATAAAATCTTTGTAATTTTATTATTATGTTCTGTGCTGGGTTAAAGTTATAATCATACAACTGCCAGATGGTTCTTGTGCCATTACTGGTATCAATCAAAAATAACTTAACAGTCATCAAATTAGGTTCAGAAAGTGTTGCATAGTAAGTCCTTGTATAATACCCAATAGCACCATAAGTAATCTCATAAAATCCATTAGGCAGACTTGATATATTTTTGAAACCAGTAGTTGTATTAATATTAATAGAATAGTTTTGTGCAGCACATATCAAGGTAATATTTATATTGGATGTATTAATTAATAAGTATGAAGTTTCATCATAAAATGACATATTAAGTGAAGGTGAAGTTAAGTTTATTGTATAATTAAAACTTGAAAAATTAGAAGTAACAGAAGCAGTACTCATATTATAGTTATATTTTGAAGCGTTTATTGTGAATGTTGAATTTGTTGGTACATAAAATGTAGTTCTATTACTTGTTCCTGTTGATTGTGTTGTGCCATTATAAGTTACAGAAAAATTAGTTAAATTAGCACCTAAAATGGAATCCCTTGCAAAAACTGTCATATTAACAAGAACATCAAAGGTTGAATTGATAAAATTATAGTTCAAGCCACCGAGTGAGTTAAATTCTAGTTCAGTTTTCAAGGTTTGTATTTCTATATTATATGTGTTATCGTTTATTTTAATAATCTTAAACTGGCTTGATTTATAGCCGTCAAACATAGAATCATACCAGACACCCTTCATTCCATTAGTAGATACAAAATGACCGATATAATCGGAGTTTTCTATATAATCAAGCGGTTGTGTGCTTCGTATCTGGAAAGTATAAGTATGCAGGTCTTTTTCAGAGCCTTCAAATGTAAATTTCGGGCTGTATCTGTCCGTTTTCTTGAGTGTTTGCACTTCCTTGAGCGGTATATCAGAATCTATCAGGTCTATTATAAATCCAATATCACCAAACTGTTCTGTACTGCGATATACTAAACCTTCCACTTTATCGCTTGATATTGGTTCTTCTGATTCTTTGATTAGTTCAGGTTTTATAGTTAGTATCTGCGTTCCGTCATGTAAGAACGATTTAACTGCTGTTTTTTCGATAAACTGGCTCGACCAAGTGCCTATTTCACTATTTGTGTGGCTGTCTGATGATTCTACTGATAGATAGTATCTGGAAGGTGTTAAATTGCTTATTACACCATTCCAAACATAAGATGTAGTTCCTGCAGGTAAGATGCCTGAATAGTTAGAATACCAAAGATGCCCTGTAGCGTTCCTTAAAGTCAGGTTTGCTTGGTATAAGTATGTATCGGTGGTATCAATTGCAAGATTAAGTGTAGCGGTTGCAGATGTAGCTAAATCAAAAGCAGTAGTGTTATCAGGATTAGGCAATACTTGTGTGATTACAGGTTCAGCGTTATCGTACACGAACGACATGGTTTTCATAGGTTCGTACGGGTCGTAATAGACGTCTTCCGGCTCGAAATCGTACCATGCAACTAGCCCTGTAGCGATAGTATCAGCAGGGTTATACGACCAGTTATTGTTTAGCGTGGTGATTTCAGATTGGGTTAGGGTTCTGTTCCAGATACCTGCTTGGTAACACGTTCCGTTTAACGTGCCTGTGGTTGTACCTTGCATTCTTCCTATGGTAAAATATCCGTTAAGGTAACTAGCATTAGCGCCAGTGTTATCTGATGCTTTATAGATACCATTTACATATCCATCTTTAGTGCCGTTTGATAATATGTTTGCTATTACATTATATTTTGTATTAATTATAGTTGGGTCTAGTAAAATAGTATTATCCCCCTCGTTCATAATATCATCATACAAAAAAATTCTATTACTTGTTGAAATTCCAAAACTGAATCTTGATGATGTTCCATTACCATATCCTATATAATATTTATATGAAGATGGAGAATAATCAAGATTACAATTAGCGTATATCGCCATTTCGCCTGTTGAACTTATGTTTTTGTTTGCGGTTGTAGCATACGTTCCTGTACTACCATTTGCTCGTAGCCCGTTATCTCCGTTACCATCTGACACATATTGGTTCAGGTCGTATGTGTGTGTGCCGTTGTTAGCGTACGGCTGCATCGGGTAAGATGCAACTAAACCATCGCCTGAAATAGGCAAACTATTCCGACCTGCGTTATACTGTGCAAGGATTTCTGTGCTGTTAAGGACTTTGTTATATATTGTTACTCCTTGTATTGAGCCGTTGAAAAAAGTAGATGCACCTGTACTACCTATAAAATAATTCATAGTTGAATTTCCAATACCCGTTCCTGTATCTTGTGTACTATATAAAGTTCCATTTGTATATATTTGTTTTCTTGTTCCGTTTGTTACGCCACATATAAACGCCCAAGTATTAATCGGAATTACTTGTGAACCTATATAATTTCCATTACTTATATAGAACTTATAAGTATCTGAATTTTGAAAAAACATAATACTCCTATTAGTTACTACAGTTGAATAAGAACCCAAAACTGCAACTGGTTTATCTTCATTTTTATAAAGCCATGCACATATACTAACACTTACATTTCCATTTGGGAAAATATAAGTTGAATTTATATAATTATTAACTCCATCAAAGCTCATCCCACCGTCTGATAGTTGCGTTGCGCCTGAAATAGCGCCGTGGTTGAACGTGTAACCCGTAAACGTGCCGTTGTTAATGTTGGTTGAATCCCACGCAGTCAGTGGATTAATCAGGTAATTAGTTGAATTATACATACTACAAGTATAATTAATAGTATAATTTGCATCAGGTAATGTTAACGGGTCAGCGTACCAATTGAACATAGTGTTGGGTGCAGTAGTCTGTGCTGACCATAGACCATAGTCTGATATAGCACAGGTAGCGTTCACAGATGAACCTACAACAATGCTTCCGTTATAGTCAAGGAAGTTGTAATGTTGTGTTGAGTTTGGGTATGTAAAAACTACTTCTATTAAATTAGGTATATACGATACGATAACTATCCCTGATCCGCCTGTTGTTGTCCAACCACCGCCACCACCGCCTGTACCATTAGTTCCGTTCACGTTAAACCCGCCACCACCGCAGGAAGATGTCCCCGCACCTGCACCGTCATAATAATACCCCGCACCGCCACCTGCTCTACAAGTAGAAGTCCCGTTTATGCTTGAGTTCAACCCTACACCGCCAGAACCCGCAAGAAGACAAGTATCTACGCCACCAGCTGCACCCGCACCACCGCCACCAGCACCAGTATATTTACCCCCACAAGCAGTATCGTCAGTACTGTCACTACCCGCATAACCCTGTCCTGTTACTGCTGTCCCGCCTGTAAATGCAGTCATAGCACCACCGCCACCACCAGAACCACCGTTACCGCCGTTAGCTTGTGCACCGCCATACCCGCCACCGTAAGCGATTAACCCGTTAAACTGGCTATTCTGACCTGTACCACCAAATACTCCGTTTCCGACTACTACAGGGTATGTAGCTACTGTTGTGATGACATTAGACAATTTTTCAATATACCCACCCGCACCCGCACCACCAGTCCTATCACCACCACCACCGCCACCTGCACCGATTATTAATGTCCTTACAGTACCAATCTGGGTACATATTAAAGAACCGTTAGCTGTAAAAGTATGGATAGTATAATTACCTGTGGCGTTTACATGATATGTTATCGTTCCGCCTGTGCAAATTGTTGCAGAGCTGAAACTGGCTAAGATAATACACATCCCTATTAATAACCATAGTTTGTTGAGTTTCATTTTATGATACCTGTATTGCTTCGCACCAGCTGCCTCTGTTTATACTTGCTAATGATGCTGATACTTCGCTTTTCATTTCAACTGAAAACAAACTTGTACCGCCGTTAGTTACCACATACCCTGACATCATTGATGGTGCGTATGTAACTGTGCTGGTTGCTACTGCAAGTGCGTTAGTGCTTGTGCTTGTTCCTGCATAGCCTAACGCTGACCCATACGGCGATAACGAAATATCAACTGTTGATGGTGAACCTGTTGTATTAATTCTGTATTGAACTCCAGTCGTGGTTGCTGCGCCTTTGCTAACCATTCTACAGTTTATGATATATTTAGTTGCAGCAGTCGGTAAACTTAATGTTAAAACTTTTTCATAAATTGTATTACTTGTTGTTGATACGACTGCTGTCGTGTAGTTTATGTTAGGTGTGTTACTGCTACCGCCTGTATCATCAATACCATCAGCAAACCCACTCGGTATATTTTGTATATTATTCCAATTATTAGTTGTGCTGATATTAATATTATCCCAATTTAATATTCCGTTTACATTGCTTAGTTTTTTATTGCCTATGTTAATTGACGAGTTTCCGACATAAATATCTTTCCAAACAAAATTAGGCGAACCTAAATCATAAGTATTATTTGACAAGGGAGTTATATTTCCTGATATTATTTTATTAGCATTAAGATTACCATAAAAATTAGTAGCTGTAATATTATTTGAAGATATTATTGGTTGAAATACAGTTATATTACGCATATACATATTCATTAATTGAGAATAACCTGGACCAATAAATTCTATATAATTATCTTCATTATTTCCAGATTGTATTTGTAATGTATTACTAGAATAAATTAGTGGAGAATTTATTCTAGTTGATGTTACTCCATTATTATCAATAGTTGTTTGCAATAAATCACTCGAATCATAAACATCAATTTTTCCATAGTAACTTTCTTCATCAGAGTTATAATAAATATATGCATTTATTCCTTTAGTTCTTTCTGTTGAATTTATCATTATTGAATTAAAATTAACATCATTAGTTGTATTCAAGTTTTGGTTGAAAAAATCACCATAAACAAATGTTCCGTTTGAGGCTGATGAACTACACACACCTTGTGATTGTTTAATAAATATAATTTGTTTAGATGCAGAAACTAAAGTTACACTTATTAAAATCAATATCAGTATTAAAAATATACGATAATTATGGTCTTGCATAAGCCACCACCATTGCTATAAAAATAAATCCAATTATGATTAAAACAAAATGATCCATCAAGAAACTTGTAATAGAAAAACCTGTTGCGGTTGCAACTATGCTTGTATCATTTTGAACAGTATTAAACATATTTCCTAATATGGCAATAGGTATCAATACGAACCCAACCAAGATAATAACAAGTATTAAAGCAACTGGGCTTAATCTTAATACTATTAATGCAAAAATAACACCAACCAAAGATAAAACAAACACAATTAAGAATATACTGTCAAATACTGGTGTCATCCTTGAACTTGCATCACTAAATATCAATTTAGAAGTATTGGAAGCTGATGTGGTCTGATAACTTGTATTAACATCATTCATTACTTTAGTACCAAAGAATATAACAATACCTAATATACATACGACTAAAGAAACAAACAATATATCCTGTAAAAAACCTTTCTTGTGTTTTTTCATTTTCGTTTCCGTTTTTTGAAGATGTTTGTTGTTAAGTTACTTAATAAATCAATCCTATCCAATAAAGGTACTGTTTCTTGGTTAATGAACTCAATATTATTACTATAATTGTATTTTTCAGTAAATTTCTTGGTTTGAAAGTAAAAACTATCAGGAACTCTCATTAATCTTGTTTGAACATCATTTTTAGGTCTGCCCATATTAATCCTTTGAATTAAACAGTCCAAGCTTTTGTATTGCTTTAAATCCATAACCAAACATAAATAAAAGTGAAAATAAGATTAAAACAGCAATAAACGAATTATAGATTACCTGAACAGTATAAGATGACATGATATTATAAAGTTCTATGATGTTTCTTGACATATCAATAGGTATTAATAATATCCAGCCACTTAATAAGTATGCAAGGTATTTGAAAGCTGGTGATGGTGTACCATCAAGATCTGTGAATACACCAAACTCTAATCTTTCCGCAACTATAATTAAAACAATGATAACACCAAATATAATCAGTATCACACCAATAAACGCATTAGAGTTATTATCGTTTGAATCTCCTGTGGGTGTCATCTTAAATGCTGAACTTACCATCCCTTCTTCATTTGATGAATTGCAGAATATGTTATAAGTATAAAAACCATTATTGGATAAACTTGCAGCATTAATAATATAAAACATATTACCATAATTATTTAATGTCATTGAACTATTGAACAATACATCACCTGTTTTATTAAAAGTTAATATCCTACAAGAAATGGTTGAGTTAGATATAAGCCAATCATTAGTACTATTTAAAACAAGAGCAGTTATGGAAAAGTTTTGGTTTGACTTGAAATAATCCTGTTTAGGTAAAAAAATCTGCAACCCAGTAGAAGAAGCATAATTATTGGTCTGATAATCAAACGCCATAGCTAAAGGCAATAATAACATACATAATCCGAACAATATAATTATTTTTTTCATAGTATAGGTCTTAATTCTACTCCTGTGTAAACTCCTCTTGATAATCTTTTATTCTTTGACCTGATACCCAAACCAACTGCAATAAAGCTTGGCGTATAGTTCTTGGGTGTTGATTTACCCTTTTCAAACATATTTCTTGATTTACTTAACTTATAACCTAAATTAAACGGAATATAAGGTGGGGATGGATTTGGTTTAGGTGTTATACTTATACTGGGTGAGATACTGCGGCTGGGTGATAAGGATTTACTCAAGCTTGGGCTGATACTCCTGCTGGGGCTAATTGAAGGGCTGGTGGAAGGGCTGCGGCTGGGAGATAAGGATTTACTCAAGCTTGGGCTGATACTCCTGCTGGGGCTAATTGAGGGGCTTATGGAAGGGCTGCGGCTGGGTGATATACTCGGACTTCTTATTATTTTACTAAATTTTGAGAATGAACTTTCAATCTTTGTGTTAAATAAAGGTGTACCTTTACCACCTTTATAAACAAACGATTCTTCAGGCCAATATGATTTAGCAGTTCTTAAATTCTTATACATATTAAGTTTTTGATAATAAAAACCTGTTTCTTTCGGTGTTGATTTTAGTTCACTCCTGATTAATTGTTTTTGGTCTATGAACGCATCCATTATATCTTTAGTTCTATGTGGTTCAGGATTAAAACTAACGATTCCTGATTCATCTTTACGCATAGTCATAATACTGGTAAACTTTCTTGTTCTTTGTTCTGAAAGTGGCATATTATAAGTGTTCTCAATCACTAAAGATTTCTGACCGAATTTAAAACCATAACCAGCCTCACCTGCAAAGCTTGAACTTTTTGCATCCATAGCTGCTGTGTCTAAAGTATGTAAATCTATTGCATGACGCCATTCTTTAGTTGTTTTATCATAAGTTTCTATTAAAGTTCCTTCTTCATTTCTTACTTTGTTTCCTGAATCTTTTAATCCTTCCATCAAAGTATATAATGCTTTGTCAGTTTTCTTTCTACCTGAAACTGCTGTGAAAATATCTATATCACCTGCGTGTTTATATAATAAATTTGCTTGTTTTTGGCTGTTTGCAGAGAACGAACCATAAAACTGTTTTTTAAGAGAGAATACCCCTTTCCCTTTAGAACCCCAAGAAACAGTATAAACAACACCTTTGATATTTATTGTTTCTACATTTCTGGGTAGTTTATCTGAAATATACCCTGACTTTGTTAATTCAGTCTGTTCTATTGTTTTCTTAAAAGAATAAAATTTTCCTTTTTCACCCTTACCAGAGTTTATACTGTTTAAATTATTTTCAAATATTTTCATCTCTGTTGGTGATTCAAACACAGTTGGTGCGTTAAATTTACCAAGATTTAGACCTTTTGGTGTAGAAAATTTATAATTAGGAATATAATACTCAACTTTACCTAATTTCCATGAAAACATCCTGTTTGTTTCAGGTATTGAAAATGGTTGGGTGTTTGCCTTACCTAATGGAATATCTATAAATTTTCCGTTTATATCTTTCATGCTTACTTTAGATGCAACCGAACTGACACCTATTAAAGGTTGAGATTTAAACCCTTTTTCAAAACTTAACCCTTTCCATTTTGTTTCCATAATAGGTTCTGAACCTGATTTAATGATATACCTTGAGTTAGGGTTTAATGTTTTATATCCTCTGATTATATATTCTGCTTCTGATTTATTTTTAGAAAATCCTTTAAGTTCATAATCAAAACCTTTTTCTGTTTTCCATCTAAATGGTTTTAAATAAAATGGTTGGGTTTCACCGACTGTGGTTGTAAAATGTTTACCTGTTTCTGGATTGAAATATTGTGTGTATGGTTGTTCTTCATAAACATTAAAACCTTTTACCTCACCTGTTTGAACTTTAAAATTAGTATATCTTAACGCAATATTTTTTGTGGCTTTCATACCTAAACCAAAACCAAGTAGTTCAAGTTCTGTACCTGAAATCACATTATACCTTTCTTGAGTATCTTTAGATTGTTTAAATTCTTTGATTTTTGAACTAATATACAAACCACCCAAAGCATAACCAGCATATTTTACTGCTGGAACACCAACAATATCAGTTGCAAGACCTGTACCCATCTTGAATGTGCCGCCTAAAACAAATGTTGTTGCACCAAAATAAAGAGGGTTTTTTTTAATATCAATACCATAACTCTTTAACTTCATCCCAGCATGACGATAAATAAAAGCATCTGATTTACCTGCTGATTCTGGAACAGTTTTGCTGTAATTAATTAACTTATTTCCTGACCATTCAAAACCTTTGCCCATATTTATAATTGGTTCTTCAAACTTTGTTTTTTGATAACTCCATTCTGTGTTGGGTGTTGAATATAAATTTCTGTTTCTTTCTATTGTTTGTTGTCTTTCATATTCATCAAAAAAATTATTAGTATCATTAAACTGATTTACGACATCAATAGGGGATAAGGGTTGTTCATAAGCAATAAAAGGTTTTTGCGTACCAGCACCCCTGATTAAGACTGGTGAAGAAGTATTCACTTTCTTGCCTGTGTAAATAACTGAACTTGTGTTGGGGTTAGAAAAAGAAATAGTCTGACCTTTCCTGATTGATTCATTGACCAAAGCGGTGGTGTATCGTTCTTGACCTCGTTCTGATATTTCCTGCACAGCAGGATACGCAGCTTGACTGACCATAAACATATCTTTGTTTTTTACTTTTTGTTTTATATTAAACTTAACCTCACCCTGTGCCTCTGCAACAGCGTTCCTTGATGAAGAAGTACCAGACGGATTATAACCTTGATATGATAAATTTTGTTGAAGTAATTTGTTTTGTCTGTTATCAACATTAGAATAAGTTATGTTTCCTTTTGAATCAGTAACTCCCTGCGATTCAACATACTGTGATTTGCCTTCCCTTGCAGGTGGTAGTTGTTCTTTTGCACCTATGATTATATTTACTTCTTCTTGAGAATAACCCTGTGCCAGAAGTTGTTTATTAGCCCAGTCCGTATCGTTACTTACATATACCTGCTGTCCGTTGTAGTTTACATATCTGCCCATTTTGATGGATTTCCAATTCTTATAGTTAATTAGGTTTATATGTTTTTCTATTAGTTAACAGATATAAACAAAAATATTAAGTTTATTATATACCAAAACCTGAATTGATAATTATTGTTAACTATAAAATATATACTACCTAACCTTTAACAGTCTTGGTAGCATAGCTCTACCTGATATTAAAAATACAAAATAGGTGTAGAATATGTTTAATTCAAAGAAAGGAATATACAGATTCCAAGACATAATCACCTTTGCAATGATTTTTGTTGTTGCTGTGATTACAATTGGGGTAGGTGCAAATGTTGTGACAGGAGTTCAGGCAGGTCAGACTGCAAACAGTTATGCTTGGAACGCATCAACTTTTGGACTTCAAGGTCTAAACACAATGGCATCTAATATGCCAACACTTGCAACTGTTATTGTAGCATCAATCATAATCAGCGTATTGATGTTGTCATTTGTCATGGCAGGAAACAGGTAGAGGAGTGAAAATGTCATTCAATAAAAAAGGCATTTTGAGATTCCAAGATATAATTGTGATAGCAGTTATATTTGTTGGAACGATTGTTGTGCTAACAATGGGTGGTCAAGTAACTAATTCTTTAGCAGCAACAGGAACTTGTGCGGTTGGTCATACTTGGAACTCCACAGCATCAGTTTGTTATAATTCAACTGGTGCGGCTAATGTTACAGCAAATAGTCTTGCCCAAAATGTGTCTGTTTATGGACTACAAGCAAATAATAATTTTGCGTCTAATATGCCAACACTTGCAACTGTTATTGTAGCATCAATCATCATTGGTACTTTAATGATGGTTTTCGGTGGCGGACTTGGGAAAAGATAACAACTAAAAACCTTTTTTTATTTTTTTTATTATTTGTTAATAACGACAACTTTTTCTATACAAAACAAAAACTTTATTAATAAGCTATGTCTGTGTAATTGATAGTTTGTGCAAGTATTCGTATGTTCAGGATTGGTTGGCGACAACCAATCCTTTTTATTTAGTAGTGAGGTAGAAGAAGATGGTAAGTAAGAAAGAATTATTTGAAGTAAGAGAGAAAAGATTAAAACTATTTCTTAAAAATGGTTATATTTACACAGGACAAATTATAGACTGTCATGAAGAAACCACATTTATTTTCTTTGATAAGTTTGGTAACAATATTACATTAACTTATGATATGGTTGAAGCGTTTGCAGTCATATCGTGGCCTGATGGTGTTTATAATGGTTAAACAATACCTTGATTGGCTGCAAGACACTTATGATTATAATTTTGATGTTTGTATTCTATCTGAAGAACTTAAATCAAAATGGTATAAATACTCAAAGAAAAGGAATGATTATGAGTTTTTAAATAAAGTAAATAACAGACAGATTCTTCCTTTTGAGATTGTTCTTGACCTTGAGGAAAAAGAACGGATTGATATTATACTTGAATCACTTGAAAAGTTGGGTTATGGATATAAGGCGTGGTTTACTGGTTCTCGTGGGTATCATATACATTTAATTTTTCCTGAACTAAAAGATGAAAAGAAAAATGTCAGAGAAGCAATCAAAGAACACTTTATTAATATTTATGATTGTGATATAATGAAAAAGACGGATGGATGTATGATTGCAATTGAAACCTGTCCACATTGGAAAACTGGCCAACCTAAAACATTATATAAAGAGTTTGGTCAATGGGATAATAATAAACTTAATCTAATTAAGGAAAGCTTAAAATACACAAAAAATGAAGAAAAAAACCAAGATAAAAAATATGGAAAAGAAGATGATAAGATTAGGGGTTCTTCATTTTTTATTAATGATATATTATATGAACAAGTATATGATATAAAAACAAATAAAGTAAGATTTGCTTTTAAAGAAAAAGGTATTGTAAAATACACAGATGCTTTTTTTTTTCAAGGTCTGGAACACCATCCTTTAAACGGGGAAGAACTACAAAAGCAGGTAATATTATTACCAGATATGGTTGAACCATATACTAATATAACTGATTTAATCAAAGAATTAAAAGATTTTATTCATGAATATGTTGATGTACCAGAACAATATGAAACTTTCTCTGCATGGTATGTTTTACTTTCTTGGGTATATAACAAACTTAACACAATTAATTATATGAGGGTAATGGGAGATACTGGTCTTGGAAAAACTCGATATATGGACACAGTAGGAAATATTTGTTATAAACCAATGAGAATAGCTGGTGCTGTAGGAGCACCGCCTATTTTTAGGTTAATCCAAAAATGGAAAGGTACATTATTATTAGATGAATCAGATTTTGGAGATAAAGATGAAGCTGCTGATATAATCAAAATATTAAATTGTGGCTTTCAAAAAGGGATGGCAGTAATTAGATGTGATAAACAAGATCCAGATACACTTAAATTTTTTGATTGTTTCTGCCCAAAGATTATATCAAGTAGAAAACCTTTTTCAGATATAGCTTTAGAGAGTAGATGTCTGACACATAAAGTGTACTCAACTAAAAGAGATTTGCCAGATAGTTTAGGAGAATCTTTTTTTAAAAAACAATATATGCTCAGAAGAAAATTGTTAATGTTTAGATTTGATTTTTATAATAAAATTAATATAGAAAATAGTCTTAAAATTGATTTAGGAGATGTAGAACCAAGATTGAGGCAGGCTACGCGTTCATTTGCTTCTATGTTTGCTTCAGATGAAGTAATGCTTGAAGATTTTAAGAAATTTTTATTATTATATAATAATCAGATGATAGAAGAAAGGTCAAACACTTATGATGGTCAAATAATTAATATTATAATTAAAATGATGTTGGAAGAAGAATATAATATTATAACGCCTTCTGAAATAAGTGTGAAAATGCAAGAATTGGGCTTTAAAACTAATGTAATATCATTAAGTAAACACCTTAAAGGATTGGGTATTGTAACAAAACAAACCAGAACTGTGGATAAAGGTAATTGTAAAATTATTGTTTTTGATGAAAATTTCATAAATGTTGTGAAAAGATATGTTTCAGATGTTTCGAGTGTTTCGGATGTATCAGAGAGAATCAAAATAAAAAACAAAGTTGAAGAAAAAAATGAAAATAAAAATCCCTTCTCCCCCTATACAACCGAAACATCCGAAACACCGAAACAGAAATATACTAATTCGTATACTAATATACAAAAGTTTGACACCAAAATCCAAAGCTGGCAACCCTGCTGTTACCCCAAAGGTCAAGATGGTATCTGTGGGAAATCGCCCTGCAACGAATTAGAAGGGCTGTATTACTGTGAAGAACATTGGGTTGAGGCAAACGACCAAACAAACAAAGAAGTGCTTTAAAATGGCTTTAATTAGGTTTAATGAAAACACTATGACTTATTTGTCGCAATCATATATGAAAACCACCCAAAAACGAAAGGTTTATATATTAGCTTATTCATCCGTATTGACTATGGACAAAGTCCATAACACATAAAAAAACAAAAACAAAGGTAACCAATGACAACATTCAAACGCAACTGCCACAACTGTAAGAAGGAACTGATAATCAGGAACAAGGTAGTTGGCAGCAGGAGAGGTAAGAAATCAGACTTAAAGCGAACTTTCCAAAGGTTTGTTAGTAAGGATGGTGTCAGGCATGGTGGGAAGTGGTTGTGTAACAACTGCAACGAACTCATGTGGAAGAAGATAAACAATATATACCAACAAGCAGGTGAAGGAAAATGGGAACGATTATAAAACCAAGTGATGAACATTGGCTGAAGGCTATCAGGAACTTATATAACAGAGGTGAGATAACTTTAGATCAGTACGCAGGTTGTCTGCGTAGGATTTCACAATCTTATTCTGCCCCCAAAAGCGTAGAGCAGAACAAGGCTATAAAGCGGTCAGGGGTTTTTTCGGAATCACCTCTGTTTTCCCTTGACCGCCCTTTCCTTGATGATGATGGGATGGTGTCATGATGGCTGAACTATCCACATCAGATTTAGGTTTCAGGATAGGTTATGAACGGAAACGGATTGCGTTGCTTGATAAGAAGATAAGCAGCCAGAAACGGATGCTGATAGAACACAAGAAACGCCTTGCAGGATTGCTTGAGGCTTATTATAAAAGCAAGGGTGATTTCAAAGATGCGGAGAGGTATTGAAATGAAACCGAAAAACAAGTTTACAATAGACGAGCTCTATAATACAGGGTTTAGAAACATAGGTAAAGATGAACACAACCATTATACCTTTCATAACAGTTTAACTGGTCAGGGCATGTTTATGAAAAAGGTAAACGAGTTTTACATGCTCGGCAAAAGCTATAAAATACCTGTGAACGATTCAAGCTTGGAAGTGTTATGCGGATTTGCAGTACATAAGATAAATAATTTATATCAATGCAAATACAAAGACGAGCCTAAATGTGATTATAAAATGGACTGGGGAACTAATAAAGATTACGGGTTTTGTAGATATGACCAATCTTCTTACTAAACTTATCCTGTGTTTCTTTATCTTTTAGAAAGC
>JABXJQ010000072.1_pt1 | contig 14046 bp, 13 predicted proteins | sample 7436221 | NCBI WGS metagenome assembly JABXJQ01 (sample SAMN14395755, study PRJNA613071) | wetland metagenome | isolation source: water sample H0 from high-altitude wetland | place: Chile: Salar de Huasco, high-altitude wetland | collected 2015-11-10
CTTGCAGCAACGTATCGCCAAAAGAGCCGACTGCAAAGCCTCTTACAGCAAAGCAACTTTTAAACACCTTTGAGTACTTCTTAAACCACATTGACGATGATGTGGTGCTGAGGGCTACCATGCGAGATACTATTAACCAAGAATTTGCAAAGAGGCAATAAGTAATTACTACTTTTGCATTGGAACAATCGAAAAAAACACAGACAATGAAAAAATCAATCCTATTTATTGCAGCAATGGCATTAATGAGCTGCCAAAAAGAAGAGCCCATCGAAAAGGTAATATGTTACAATTGCACCGAAACGACACGCAAAAAGGTAGAAGTATCGAACAACATTCCAACGTATCCCCGAGAGCATGAGATATACTACACGGCTTGCGGTGACTACTACACATCGATAAACAACACTTCTACTTCGTATTCGGAGTATGTGTTTATCAATAACTCACACATGAGGGTTAACGTCACAACAACAATTACGTGCAAATAAAATAGTTTGTGCGCATACGTTATACGCAAATCGAGGTGTTTACACGGTGGCAAAAGCAGACTAAAACACTAAAAACCAAATGGATAAAAAACAGGCAAAATGAAGGTTGAAAATGTTAAATTTTAAGTTATGGCAGCGCCAATAGGTAATCAATTTTGGAAATTAAGGCTTAAACATGGCAGGTATCACGTTATTGCAACGCCAGAAGAACTTTGGGAAAACTTCGAAGAGTATGCATCTTGGTTGGAGGAAAATCCGTTAATGGAAGTTGACTATCGCGGAAAAGACGCGAACAAAGTTCTTATCCCTAAAATGAGGCCATTTACTAAAGACAGCTTTGCACTTGCTTGTGGATTAACAAGTTGGGAGAAAATTAATAATTGGCGCTCAAGAGAAGGCTTTGAGGATGTCATCACACGTATAGAGGCTTATATATTCAAGCAAAAGTTCGAAGGGGCTGCGGCTGGATTCTTCAAAGAAAACATAATCATTCGAGATTTAGGAATGGCTGAAAAGCGCGAATTGGAAATAAAAGAACTCCCAACACCACAAATAATATTTCAAACACCAATAGCCAAGTCACCAACATCTGCAAATGGCGAAGGTATATAAGCTTAGCGCAGAGCAGCAGCTTGCGTTTGAAACGCTGGAGGGTAAAAACGGCGTTAATAGAGTGTTTTTTGGAGGCGGCGCAGGTTGTTTTATTCGTGACACGTTGGTTTTAACGGTTTGTGGGCACAAGAAAATTCAAGAGATAAAACCAAAAGAATTAGTTATTTCTTACAATGTAGATTTGAAGGTATTTGAAGCAAAAATGGTTTTAAATACATTTGTGCATAATGCCGACCGCCAAACGAAGAAATTCATTACATTTGAAGTAAACAACAACAAGTTTACTTGCACAAATGACCACGAATTTTACTTTAGAGGAGCTTGGAATAAAGCTTCAATCATTGCCGAACGAACTTTGGATATACGTTCAGAACACGAACAACAGATATTTAATATCAAACCATGGAAGGCTGTTAACGACCGCCTACAAAGGAGGGAAATCGGCAAGCATAATGAAGCCAGCATTAGACAAAAAAGGGTATTTGCGAACGTCAATTCTTATAAATGGCAAAATAAAACCAATCAAATTACATCGATTGGTAGCGGAGGCATGGATAAAAAATCCACAGAACAAACCACAAGTAAACCATATAAACTACATTACATCCGACAACAATGTGCAAAACCTGGAATGGGTTACTGCTCAAGAAAACTATCAACACAGCGCTCACAACATGAAAAACTTCAAAACAAATGGTCAGCCAAAAAACAGACCTTTTGGGGAAGGAATAGGAACGTCATTGTTGAAGGAAAAACAGGTTTTGGAAATACGCAAAAAGTTCAGCCCACGTCAATACACGAGAGAAATGTTGGCGAAGGAGTACAATGTTTCACACGCTACGATCAAAGACATAATATTGAAAAGGAGCTGGGTGCATTTGTTGTAAACACATTTGAATCGAATCAGGTATGTTACGATTTCGAGGTAGAGGATAATCACAACTATCTAATTTCGGAAAATAACATAATAGCCCACAATAGCGGAAAATCGCTTCTCGGTTGCATGTGGCATATCTACAGAAGAACGAAGTATCCAAAAACAAGAGGTTTAATTTCTCGTAATGAGTTTGCAGATATGCGAGATTCAACTATGAAAACCTTTTTCACATTGCTAAATGATTGGGGCTATCGCGATAAAATAGACTACTCTTATAATGCTCAAGAGAAGGTTATAGCATGGAGCAATGGCAGCGAAACTTTTTTCAGATACCTAAAGCAAGACCCATCCGACCCCGAAATGACAAGGCTCGGAGGCACCGAATACACAGACGTATTCATTGATGAGCTGCCAGACTGCTCAAGAAAAGCCTATGATATTATTTTTTCACGGATTCGTTACAAATTGGTCGAAAACGGCTTTGAGCAGAAGCTATTAGCAACTGGAAACCCAACTGATAACTGGGTGAAAAATGAGTTTATAACCCAACACAACGAAGGCAATATGTTCATTCAAGGGCTGCTCCAAAGCAATCCAGATACCGAATTTGTCAAGTTATACACACAGGGTTTAATGAGGCTTTCGGAATACGACCGAAAAAGGCTTCTTGATGGCGATTGGGATGCGGAAATGGTAGGTGCTAATCCTTTCGCTTATGCGTTTGTGCCCGAAAACCATAAGGTTGAGTTACCGCTAACAGCCGAGCCAATAATCGCTTCGATAGATTTTAACTTAGATCCGTTCGCGATAACGTGGCATCAGATACAGCGAAAAGGGCTTATGCAAGTATATTACACGTTTGATGAGCATGAGATAAGAGGAGGTTCTATTCATGCGATGGCCGACTACATGACCGAAAAACTCAATACACGACAGCTAATGACTTTGATAGTAACAGGTGACAGCATGGGCAACAATAGAAACATCAGTCAGCGCGACAATGCAAGCAATTACACCATGCTTAGGCGTATGTTGAAACTTCGTGAGTCACAAGTAAGAGTGCCGCCCAACCCAACGCACGAGAAGAGCCGAAATGATGTAAATGGCTTGTTTTTTCTTCACGAAAACAATGCAAATCACAAGGTATTTATAAATCCGATATGCACTAAGCTACTCAAAGATTTGCGGCTTGTGCAGTGCGATGCCGAAGGGTCAATCATAAAAGCAAATAGAACGTATGAGGAGCAGCGAGCAGATTACTTAGACACATATCGATATTTCGTCAACACGTTTGCGGCCTCAACGGTCAGCCGTATGATAAACGAGAAGGGAAGTTTGCGGCCTCAACGGTCAGCCGTAAACCCAAATATTATATTAAATTTGCGAAACGAAATTCAAAATCTCACACCATGAGTTGCTGCAATAAATGTGTAAGGCCATGTAACCAAGTATCACCATGCTTAGGTGCTGAGGTGTTATTTTTGTTTACGCCATCCGAAACAACTCCATTCATTCCAGCAGACTACACCATGCGTGCAGAGAGTAGCGATGGAAGGATTGATTACTACGATTTAGATTCAGTTGACAACGGCACGTTTAAAGCTACTGATGTCTTTTTTCGCTTTGGAAGAGGTTATAAACTAACCTTTGTTAAAAAGTCGGATGGCACTCACTTTGCATTTGGAATATACAATTGCGCTATGCTTCAAACTTCAACGTTTGTTTCAGAAGTTCAAACAGTCATCGACTTTACCGATACCGATGGTGACATATTCGATGATACTTTTGACTACACATTCAACTAATTTATACTAAAATGATTGCAGAACTACTTGTACTGGCCGAACAGATAAAAGACGAAACCGAAACACGTGCAAATACTGCCGAGCGTGTTGGTGAGATGCTCGAAGGCATTATCGGTGCAATGCTTAAAGCTAAAATCGCTATTCTAAAACTTACCATAACTCCCGGTGAAGTAAACCCATATTCAGTAACGACCTTATTGAACCAAATTAATACAACTGTAGTTGCATCAACAGATGGCGGGTCAAACACGGCTTTAATCTACATGGAGCCGATTTCAAACTACGTTGCTTTTTGCCAACCAGAAATAAACGCTAACACATTTGGCGTAACGCATGAGGTGTTACTTGCCGAAAACACATTGTCGGTTAAAGCCTACCAGCAGGATGGCAACACCAAAGTAGCTATTTCGCAACTTACAAACATTTACATATTCGTAATTCAAATAACCAACTAACATGGCCGCAAAAAGTAGAACAGACCTTCAGACAGCGATAAATACGGAGCTGCCCGATAATCTCAACAATGAAATTCAGGCGCTCAACGCACGAACGGTGTTGGGTGACTTTAAGGAATCGGCGGTAAATGTTGTTGATGACTTGGGAGATGGGAGTGGCAAAGTGCCTACAAGACCAGCTGCGAATGCTTTAAGTGCAGACACTATTTCGGAGATTACGGCAGCCGCAGGGGTAACAGCTGATGGCGTGTTGTTGAAGGATGGTAACGTTACAGCATCTCAAGTAGAGGCAACAACAGCGGTTAAGACTGATTCGATTATCGAAAAGACAGCAGCCGCAGGTGTTACTATCGACAGCGTGTTGTTGAAGGATAACGAGGTAACAGCAAATGAAGTAAACACCGATACGGTAAGCGAAAAAACGGCAGCAAATGGCGTTGTGGTTGATGGGCTAAAAATCAAAGATTCGGGCTTTGTTCTAACGTCAGATGCAGAGGGTGACATATACTATCGCAATGGCTCAGGAGCATTAGCTCGATTGGCTAAAGGCGAAAACGGAAGGCCGTTAATAGCAGGAGCATCGGCACCAGCATATAAGGATGCAGTTAGGCGGTTAAATGGTAACGTCACATTACAGCCTTCAAATATTTTAGACGCATTAACTACTTTTTTTGGCGGTTCGCCGCTTACGCTTTCGGTTGATGAGCAAGCAAACCAAGCTATACCGACAGGTGTAATATTTAAATTGTTTAACGAAAACGACAGCGAAAATGTTACTGTAACGGCACTTGGAACAGTTTCGGTTTTGAATAAAGCAAATGGCATTATCCCGCCTTTAGGGTGCGCTTACCTATGCCGAATAACTGGCGAATCATGGGCGATGTGGGGCGATATTATCTAACCAAAATATGTTAGAGCAAGCAATCATTATTTCATTAATCGCATACGCTGTAAATGTGTTGTTTCAAGAAGGAATGATATTCGGCAAAGTAGGCTATTGGATTGAAAACAAACTGCCCATGTGGATATACAAGCCTCTCATTGGCTGCACGGTGTGTATGTCACCATATTACGGCATTGCATACATTGGCTTCATGTGGAGCTTTATGTTTAACTTTTCAGATACAGCGATTATTTTATTAATTTCAATAGGTACATCACGACTTTTAGTAAATTTGACGAACAACTTATAAACCTCAAAATCACCAGACGAAAATGATTTTTGAACTTATCGCGAGACTTTTCCCGAAAGGCTATAACAAGGCTTGGGCGGCAGTAAATGCTGAGCGAATCAAGACAGGTAACATGGTGGTTGCTTTTTCGGACTTAGAAGGCCACACTTATTACCGTGTTCACCAAGAAATGAGCCTACCAATTGAGCGAGTGCCGTACCTTATGGCATTTTGGGAGCAGCTTTTAAATGGTGTTACAAATAGCGAGTTAAGGCAGATTATAGATATTATCGAGGATAATCTTGAAAAGTCACTTAAAGACCCGAAGCATAAGGCAGCTGCCAAAATAGGCGCCTGCACTGCTGAGATTAAGTATAGGCTCGACAATATTCTACACGCACAACTAATATATGACGTGCTTGCCATATCGTTATTTCGAGATGACGAAGATCCGCACACGTTCAATGAGGCTATCCATGTTGAGAAGATAGCAGCGTTCAAAGAGATTCAAAAAAAAAAGGGTGCATACAACTTTTTCAAGGAGATGCCCGAATTGGTGCAACTCTCGAATTTCTTTCAAAAGTCCGAACAAGAATGGCAAATTCAATGGATGCAGTCGTTGGCACGTCAAACAAGAATAGAGAGTTTAAAAACGATACTTTCATAGCTTTGCGAATAAGAGCTATACATAGGGAGTTTGAAGATATATCAGTGAAAATGGCGGCAGACAACGTGCAAGAGTATCAGGCTATCAAGAGGCTTTCAGTTGGTCAGTGGTTGTCAAAGTTTGACCGATATTGTCAAGGCATTGCCGAACAGAAACGTAAAAATTTAAAGTCAAAATAAAACACTATGAAACTCATTAAATCGAACCTCTTTATTTGGATAGTATCGGCATTTAGCCTTGTGATATGTTCATTCTTTTGCGGCATTCTGTACCATGTTTGCGAATGGCTCTTTAAAATTGGCTATTCGTTGTTACCTTTGTAGTCTAATCGATTACAAGCAATGGCAGAATTTAAGGATACCTACACGGCGGATGTCAGTGGATATGTAGCGGCCATCAACCAAATGACCGAAGCCGAAAAGAAGCGCGAAGAGCTACGGCAACAAGAGCTTCAAGACCTCGAAGAGCTAAAAGCGCGAAGAGCAGAGGCTACCAACACGAAAGACATTACTGACTATAATAAGCGCATTGCTGAAAGTGAGAAGAACCTCAAAGTACTAAGCAGCGCAACGGGTGACCAAACGGCAAAGCAAAAGCAGCTTAACAAGGCGTTAGAGGATAGCAAAAAATCATCGGATGCGGTAAAAGCATCATTCGGAAACCTTAAAAACACGATTCTTGCTAATCTACCCGGTGCAGAGATAACAGGGTTCGGTCAACAACTTTTCGCGCTTGGAACATCTGCTCAAGGACTAACTGCTGGCATCAAAGGTAGCACCGCAGCAATGAAAGGGCTTAAGGTAGCATTTGCAGCCACTGGCATCGGGGCAGTTGTGATAGTATTAGGCTCATTGATTGCATACCTCACTCAAACTCAAGCGGGCTTGGACAAGGTTAGAAAGTTTACAGCTCAAGTAGGCACTGGCTTTGGCATATTTACCGATATACTTTCTGAAGTCGGCAAGGTTCTTTTTGATTTTAGTGATATATTGCTTATATCTTACAAGCCGCTAACAACTTTTGCAAAGGCACTTTTTGAGTTAGCAAGTGGTAATCCAGGAAAGGCATTTGACGCCTTGAAAACAGGAGCAACAGAATTTGTAGATACAATAAAGAGAGTCCCAGCCGCGATAAATTCTATCAACCAAGCAGGAAAAAACATATCAGCCATTTACGCAAATGCATCCAAAAATATTGAGGAAAGCGGTAAATTGACTGATAGGCAAATCGCAAACGAAAGGGCGATTAAACAGTTTTTGGTTGAACAGTCGGCATTACGCGAGCAGATTAAAGCGAAGAACTTAATTGGCGAAAACGTTGAGAATAAAAACTTTCAAGAACGGATTAAAGTGCTTAAAGAAGCTGGCGATTTGGAAAGGCAGATACAAGCAACAACGGTTAAGTTATTGACCGAAAAACTTGCTATCCAAAAAGAGATAAACGGATTGACAAATTCATTAGAAACAGACACACAAGCGGAAAGAGATATTCAAATCGAGCTTAACAACGCATTGACGCAGTCTAAAGAGGCGGAAACAACTCAAAATGCTAAAATCAATAGCGTGCTTTCGCAAATTAGAGCTCAAGAAACGGCAAGGGGAATTGAGCAAGAATCATTTAATCAACTCAAAGCAGAGGAATTAGAGGGCTATGAAGAGCTTTTCAAAGCGATAAATAGGATAGGAATTGAAACTGAAAATAGGCTTAAAACAACGATTCCATCAATACCAGCAGCTTACGGCACGGCAACAAAAGATATTTTGAAGTTAAGTGAAGAGTTGGGAGTTCAATCATCAGACCTATACAAAGAGCTTATTGAAGGTGAGTTTGAAACGTTTGCAGACTTCGAAAAAAAGAAAAGAGAGGAGATAAAAGACACCTCTAAACAGCAATCAGACGCACAAAAAGCCATAACAGAAGCCTCAATAAACAGCGCCGAAGTAATCGCAGACACGGCATTTCAATTGCAGCAGCAAACGAATCAAAGGCAGTTAAGCCTCGAACTATCACGCATTGCAAATACACGTGATACATTACTTCGAAATGAGGAGCTGACCGAAGCAGAGAAGTTAGCTATCAATGAAAGTTATGAGGCGCAAAGGCTGAACCTCGAAAAGGAGGCATTTGAACGTAACAAGAAACTCAAAAGAGCTGAAATACTAATTGATGCAGCAGTGGCAGCCGTGAGCATTATAGCAAAGTCACCAGATCCACTAAAACCACTCGGACCTATTGTAGGCGCTCAACTTATTGCTTTGGGCATATCGACAGGCGCTCAATTAGCTTTGTTAGACGCTCAAAAGTTTGCCAAAGGAACAGACAGCGTTAAAGGTGGCGTCAAAGGCCGCGATAGTGTATTATCGTTACTTATGCCAGAAGAGGCAGTGATTACAGCCGACAAAAACAAGAAGTATAAAGGCGTAGCCAAAGCAATGAACGAAGGCCGTTTTGAAGATTTTGTTTATAAAAATTGGGTGATGCCGACCATTGAGCGCGAGTTGAGCAGCTTGGATATTGCTAAAGGTAAAATAATGAGCGATAGCTTGCTTCAAGGGCTTCAAATGAATGCCACGTTGAAGGATGGTAACATACTGCAAAGCTTACACTTAACCCGAAAAGAGCAAAAGCGAACAAATCAACTTTTGGCACGCATAGCAAACCAATCTAAGCAAACAAGTTACATGAAATGGAACTAAGCAAAGAAAACATAAGGGTTTACATTTCGACTGATGAAACATCTGCCAATGTGCAGCTTGTAGATAGATTGCCCGATGGCCTTGATGAGTTTACGCAGTCTATTAAGTATGATAGTGAGCTTAGAGTATTGGCAACTGATATGAAGTTGAGCCTTACATTCAGAGGTCTTGGGTATAAGATTATAAGAGAAGCATATTTGGCTGATGGCTATTGTCAGAGGCTATATTTTGAGCTTCAGTATAATCAAGATGAATTAACCGATGACTTTGTAACGATTCAAAAAGGCTATATTCGAATAAGCGACTGCAACTTCGACCTTTCGACTTTAGCGGCAGAATGCAATATCGAGGATGCAAGTTATGGCGCTTGGATAGCCCAAAACAAAAACATTCCAATCGCATTTACTGAAGATAGGTATAAGACCACTTCAGGCACTGCCATCACGCCCATATCATTTGAACTTTTCAATTCGGGAGGCACGTATGCCGTTACAAGAGTAGGTTATAAGCTCGATGACGTGTTATCCTTCATGGTCAAATGGGTAAGCGACAACCAACTTGGATTTTATTCGCAATGGTACACTGACCTACCTTCAACGGACAAATGGCTCATAACAAGCGGTCGTATTTTAAGGCTTGGAACAAATGATTTACCGCTACAAGCAACTTTTGTTGATATGTTTTCAAGCATATTATCGCTTTACAATCTCGGCATAGGCTTCGATGTAAGTAGTGGCGTGACACGGTTAAGGCTTGAAACAGCAGCGTATTTTGAAAACACAACAAGTGTTATTCAAGTAGATTTCGATTTAAACGAAGGGTTGTTTCAAACGATTGCAACGCAGCGCCTTTATGGCCAGATAGTAGTGGGAAAGGGTGGCAGCACATTTGATGCTGCTAAAGACGATATATTTCCGAATGACTTAGCAGGCTTCGAGAGTGGGCAATTTGTACTTTCAAATCAGTGCAACATAGATACAAGCCTCAACATATCGCCAAAGGTCGAAATTGATAGCAACCTCATTCGAAGGGCTGCTTATACTGATACTTTATCAGATGGCAATGATGACAAACTTTTTTTGATTCAATATACTCCTGGTTCGCCAAACAGAGCTACTAAGTATGAGTATTTCAGTGGCATTTTCGTATTCAACGAAGAGATTTTCAATCAAAAAGTAATCGATAGATATAGCCTTGCAAGTGATGCCTATTTGAGTGTTGGCAATTTGGCTGGATTTATAGCTAAAAAAGACGCGTTTAGTCAAGTGATTAATGTGGCCGATGCGACAAAGACTTTAAATAGTGAGAGGCTATCTAACACCTCATTTATTTCGCTAACAAATTGGGTTGAATCCCCAGCATTATCAGCAAACCCAATATTAGGAGGTGTTGAGATTACAGCTACTTCGGCAACTGGCTATATTGCATCGCTTACTCAAACATTTGCGGGTTCGGTGGTCAGCGGTCGAGCGTATCGATTTCAGTTGAATGTGGTAACCAACCCATTAGGCGCAACGGTAAATATTAAACAAGGTGGTTCAATCATTGGCAGCACGTCATCAACAGGCCTTATTTCAGTTGATGCCAATAGTAATGGCTCGACTGTTTTTCAAATAGAAGTAGATGCTTCGGGAACAGGGCTAAACTCAACAGTTGGCGTTTCAGCACCATCAGTTAAAGAGATAATTTACACGCTCAATTTTGATACTTATGACACGATAGTTGATGACATAGTGCGAGATTTTACGGGCGGTTTATTTTTGGCCGATGCCGACAAACGTGCAAGATTTACTATTCGAGTTGCTGGCTTATATTCATGGGGGCTTGTTCTTTCGGCTTCGGCTTCTATCCTTGCAACAGGCACTAACATCATTCGATTTACGTTGGTCGATAATGCCACAACAACAAATGGATCAACGTTGAATGTCACAAGTGCTGGCTCTGTTTCGGATACGATAAATTCAAGCCCACGAACGCCAGCGGTCAATGACGTTTATATATTCAGAATGCAAATCGTGTTTAATGCGCCAGCATCAGGTGCAGCCTTTACGTTAGACCCAACAAGCATAACTTTGAGAACCAACAATGAACCTCAAATTGTCACAAATACAGCTGGGGGCAATAACTTTCAATCGTCATTATTTGACTTTTTGGCATTTACTTCTATCACTGATTGGGTGGCATTGCTTGCAGAACCTCAAAAGGCAGTTACATTTAACGATACTTGGAAGGGATGGAGCTTTGAAGTATCGCGAAAGCTCATATCAGGCGAAACAAATTTCAAACTACTTTCGAACAAAACAAATACCGAATAAATACGATGGCACTCGCTCACCTACCTATGCAGCCGACAATGTTGGCACCGCTCAATAAATATGACGTTGTATTTGAGCTATACAAAGAGTATATTCAGCTTGCAACGGATAGAAGTAGTTGGCAATTTGCATTGAGTTTAAGCGACTTTTATGGGCGAAGTGTGTTAGCTGATTTTGGAACTGATACAGTTGGCGCTAATTGGGCTGCTGGAGGTGACCCTTATGAGTTTGATGGCAACGGCACGGTAAGCGCAACAGACAACACCATTAGTTTTGATGGCCTATCGACTTACAAAAGTTATAAAATAGTCGCAAACATTACATCCGTTGGTGCTGGCATTGTTTGGATGCGCAACTCTACGCCCACGAGCGTTGGATATGTCAACCCGGGCAACTATACTTTTTTTATCAACACCGAAAACACGGCAGGTACTTGGGGATTTAGAATCAACGATGGCGAAATTGCCAACGTTACGATAGTTTCAATTCAAGAGGGCGAGTACATACCTCAAGAGATAGTAGCTGGTGCCACGAGTGATTTGTTTGATTTCGTTGTAGCATCAAGTGACATTCATTCAACTTCAAATAGAGGCCTAATTGATTACCGTTTTGCGACAAATTCAGCATTAGAGGGGTGTTACTTTCTTCACGCAGTTGACCCAATGAGCAATGCTGCTGGGCTACCTTCGCCAATAGGCAATGAAGAGTTTACGAGCAACGCTGATTGGATTGCAACGCCAAACACGGGCGGTACAATCACATTTGCCAATGATAGATGTACAATTACTTCGAGCAACCAACCGCCATCAATAGCCCAAAACACACTGACGATAGGCAAAGTATATGTTGTCACTATTCAGATTGCTGCCAACTCAAATGGAAGTGTTATCGTTAAAAATGGCAGCACTACATTGGCTACATATTCACTCACAACAGGTGCTTATCGTGTGGCTTTTAAAGCCGATAGCGTAAATTTTACGGTGACCATGAATACCATTTTTCCTGATAATCTTATGGGTGCAGCACTCGACTACGTGCGTGTAAGAGAAATATCAACGATAGGATGGAAGAGCCACCAAGTGAAGTATTCGCCAATTCAATCTTACAACAGCATTGTCGGCATTCAGTGCTTCAATATGTTCGGCTTAAACTTTGCAGATTTCGACTTTAAACCGCAAATTCAGCTTGATAGCTATATTGGAAGTGAAGCGCCTACAATAAACAGCTTTCAATCGTTAGCTATCAACGGCAAACAATCGACCCACTATGCAAGGCTTCGCAGAAATTACAGCATTAAGATAGGTTTCGAACCTTTCTTCGTGCATGAGTGGTTAGCATCTTTATTCGCTTACAATCAACTTTTTATCAACAAATCAGAATATTATGTCAACGAAAGTGATGAATATCAACTGCTCAACGCTGATGAGATTTTAGGGTATGGTCAAAGCACTATCTTGCTATCGCTTCAAAATGAGCTTATCGAACGCAAAGCAATTGACGAAGATACCGACTGCAATATTGTTGGACTTGGAGAATTTAACGCTGATTTCAATGCCGATTTCAACATTTAAAAAAAAGAATCTATCAATGAACATTTTGATTTATTTTTGCTATCACAATAAAAAAAAACTAAAAACATTCAATCATGAGTACATCTTGTAATGCTTACTGCGCTGACGAACTACCAGCTCACACTATTAATGACTGCGACCTCGAAAGAACGGGCGCTGGTGATGGTGTATTAATTCTCGAATGCGGCCATGAGATTACCGACCCAAGCGATGCGGTTGAAGTACAAGCTGCTATTGATGCTGGGCTTGCTACGTTGGTGAAGAATGTTCGTGTTTTTTATGACCGCGCAGCTCCTACTTTGGTTGATTCAAACATTCCGAACAGACCGCAAAAAGTGGCCAGATACGAGCGCACAGGCACTCTAAGAGATGCCAACGTAAATGAACCGAATGTTGAATTTTACAACTTGTTGGCTACTGGTCGAACATTTGGCGGCCTAATTATCAAAGAAAGTGGTAATGACGATGACCAAAAAGTAAAATGGATCAACGAAGTGGTGACATTTAATGGCAGTGATAATTTGCCCGAATCTGATTCAGAGTTTCAAAACTTCGAAGTTCAGTTCTTGTGGAGAACTTCGGCAAATAATGTAAATCCACAAATGTATGATGTGCCGATAGGTATATTCAGCTAAAAAGCGTCTATATATTCAAAAAAGCAAAAAAAGCCTCCAATAAAATGGGGGCTTTTTTATTTTACATTTGCCAAAACCATACAGCAATGAATCGAGGAAGCAGACGAAAAGCAATTCGCATAGATGCCAAACATAAAGAGGAGCTTTTTGCGTTGGAACGTGAGTTCTACAAGTACCTATTGAGAGGAAGTCAAACAGGCAACTACTACTTCAAGACGTTCAATGGCATTTGGATTCAATATTGCAGCCTTCAAAAAGATAAAGTTGACAGCCACATATTTTATGATCGAAACATTACAAGGTTTGAAAACGACAAAGAGCAGACCTTTGTTGACAAAATTGTCGCGGCTATAAATGCCTACCTTTACAAAAAAGTTGTAGCATGAATGGAGTAGTTTTATTATGTTTCGGCAAAAGGGGCTATTTCTTTGCGGCGTACAACCTTGCATTTTCGCTGAAACACTTCAATAAAGAGGTCAATATTTCAATTATTGTTGATGACGCATCAGCCATCAAAGGCTACTTGCTGCCTTCGGAGTTGTCAGTATTTGACAATATTATAGAAATGAGCAAAGAGCATTTATTCACGAATTACAAGCTCGACCCGGGTAGAGCGAAAGTAAACATGTACGAATATTTGCCGTACAAGCACAATCTTTATTTAGACGTTGATGCCATAGCGTTAAAAGACATTCAGCCATTAATTGATGAGCTGATAAGCGAAGGCAAAGACTATGTTGCTCATATTGT
>JABXJQ010000074.1_pt1 | contig 14016 bp, 22 predicted proteins | sample 7436221 | NCBI WGS metagenome assembly JABXJQ01 (sample SAMN14395755, study PRJNA613071) | wetland metagenome | isolation source: water sample H0 from high-altitude wetland | place: Chile: Salar de Huasco, high-altitude wetland | collected 2015-11-10
TAGAGGAATACCAATAATTAAAACAATACTGCTAGGCATCGCAATAAGAGGATGCGTTAATAACAAAATAGGACTGAATAACATATCAAAAAATAATCTTATCCAATCAAAAACCTGATAAAGTGTATCTATCCAGCCCAGCAAACCTCCTCCGCTACTGCTAGTCGTAGGATTCGCAATATCCTGAGTCGCATTCGTAACCAAACCTGTGTTGCTGAACTGTGGATTTGTCGTGTTATAAAAATTTACATTCGTTCCATCATATTTCAAATCAAACCAAGATAACATATTATTACCCAGAGGAGTACCTTGTAAATTATCGAATACTACATCTGGAGCTGCGAAACTTATCGCTATCGCTAGGCAAAGATATAATAAAATTCCACGTTGTAAAAATCCAGCCATCCTTTATTCATCCTCTATTCATAAATAATAAAATTAAAATTATTGTACCTGTTAAAAATGCGAATACAGGACTAAGCATTCCTACCACTGCGAAAAAAGCTAGTCCTGCTACTCCTCCGATTAATCCTACGATTTGACTGCCGCTTAACTGTATTAATGTAATGATAATCGCTAAAATAAGGAACATTGCAATTATAGTCGTCCAGACTTGTCCTGTCGGACTTTGTGTTTCTACATCAGTCCTGAAATCAGTCCAGACATCAGTTAAACTTGTTTGTGTTGTGTTGTATGGATTCACAAAGTAAGTTACTGGTATTTTGAATAAACTGTATGTACTCGTGTTTGCATTATAAAAATAAAACTGGTATGTTACGTTTAATGCTCCCTGATAATTACTTAAATCTTTCGATATGTTAGCTGTTGCTCCTGATGGACTGCCTGTTACGTTTACTGTGATTCCGCTTACTGTTACACTCGTCCACTGAATATCAAGACTAGAATTATATGTTGTTATGCTGAACCAGTAAACTGACTGATTTAAAACTGGAGTTGTAGGACTATAATAATAGTTAACTCCACCGAAATAATTAGTATATAGGCTGGATGCAGTCGTAGTAATTACGAATGTATAAGGAGAAACTGCTGAGTAAACATTCATATCGAACTGTTTAGTCGAGTAACCTGATGCACTTATTATGAATCTATAATAAGTATTATCCTGCAAGTATATATAGTTAAATCCGTTTACATCAGAGAGTACTTGTGTTACTGTCGCCCAGCTACCTCCTCCGAATTGTCTTTGAACTGTAATCAAAGCAGATTCTACTGGCTGGTATAATTGATTTTTTACATAAATAGCTATGCTCGTGTTTGCACTGTTAGGGAGTAGTCTTGCTTTTAAATATTGGCTACTTGCATTATATACTACGATTTGAAATGTTCCTGTTATGTATGCAGGATTACTCACTAAGACTGTGTAATTGTCTGCAGGGAGATTTTTAAATTGCACTCCTCCGTTTGTAGTGTTGCTTACGTTGTTGTATGTGCTGCTGCTTATTGTTACTGTTGAGTCATTCGTATTTATTAGTACGTCTGTTTGCTGATTATATACCTCTATATGAACGCTGTTTACTTCCTCTAATTGAAATGTTTTATTATACGTTTGTGGAGTTGTTGATAGTGTAAAGTTAAAATAATTATTTGTATCTGTACTGTAATTGCTTTGTTCTATAAATAACTGATTACTACCTGAATAAACATTAAGAGTAGCCAGTGTTCCTGTGCCTGTGCTAAAGCTTTGATTATAACCTGTCGCATCATTGTATAGCCATCCTGAGAAATTACTAACATATAACAAAGTATAATTATCCTGCAATCTAACATTCAAGATGCTCGTGATATTAAAAGGTACACTTACTCCATAGCTGTTTAAATTATTAGAATCGTAAGCATCTATCCTGACTAGGTACGTTCCTGTAGTCTGAACATTAGGAATGAAAGATTTATTCAGACTCGTTAAATTAGTCGCAGAGCTAGTTCCACTACTTTCGTTATGTATTAAATAATATAGAACTCTTGTTATATTATTATTAGGAGTCGGATTACTTATGTTAGTTTCATAAAAAGTGCTTGATAGCATAGTATATTTTGAGGAATTTACACAAGTACTAGAGCAAAAGCCAACTATAAAATAACTTATCTCACTTCCATATTTAGCTGTAACACTAACCCCTGTTATATAATTATTAGGATATATATTTAGTATTGTCGTGTTTACACTTGCACTTATAACAGTAGTATTTATGATTGGTGTTTTTTGTCCGTAAAAATAATTTACTAAAACTGAATTATTTGTTAATAAACTATATGTATAATTTTTTATTGTTGTTGTATTAATATATGTTATTGCATCAGTCCAGTTAAATAATATATCTGTTGTGTAATTATAATCCTGATTACTAGGAGAAACTACCTGTGGACTTGTTGGATTTAATGCTGATAAGTCTATTAAATCACTCCTGAAACTACTACAATTAAAAGTTCCACTTGTATTCGTACCGCATTGTTGATAAACAAAATAATTATACCCAGTATATTGATGCAAATGTGCATCCACTAGAAATGTTGCAGCTAAATTCGTATATGTATTACCCTTGTTTCCACTTGTACGAAATGCGGTAGGACGTGGACTTGTTAAATTCGCATAATGAACATACACGATTCCTGTTTCTCTTTTAATTATGAAATATGACGTATTACTTATTTTTACTGTGCCTATACCTCCGTTTTGTACTGGTACACTGAAAAGATTGTGTCTACTATAATTATATGCAAGATTATGCGTATGATTAAATCCTGTTCCGTTAAAAGTACCTATCTGAATACAATTAGCATTACTCGTGATTGCTCCTGTCGTGTATGAACTATTACAATAATAAATACTCGCACTCCCAGTCAGAGATGTATTCATCATTACCTCGAAAATATTATATAAAGTATCATTCCTAACATTTATTAAACTAATAAGAGCATAATCATTACTCCCTGTTAAAGTTATTGCTCCACTTTTAACTGTTGATTCTACGATTGATTCATTATAATTATACACTCCACTGAAATACTCGTTATCGCCTAATAGTGTACTCCAATTCATACTCTTATTCGTGCTGGTTGTCTGGAGGTATGCTGGGAGAGCTGTTCCGTTTATGCTCGTTGTACTATTCGTGATTGTGTAATTTAGATATACACTGCTAACATTCATATTCATACTAGAATTATATGTTATATTTAAAAATCCGAATGTACTGGTTGTTATATCACTAGGAGATTGATTCAGGAAACTCCAAACTATTACCTCAGGAGTAGATGTACTAAAAGGATAACTTACACCAGTTAAACCATAATTATATAATTCTAAGACTTCTGTATAATTTAAAGCTTTATACCAAACTCCAAATTCATCAACTAAAGCATTCACATAAACATTGAAAGTTATAGCTTCATTAACTCCAAGTCTTAAAGTTGTATTAGCATTAATAGCTCCTGATGCAACTCCATTATTAGTGGAGGTTTTTTCTATTCCGTTAACATAAATAACTGCATTAGTTCCATTTCTTACTACAACAATATGAACCCAAGTGTTATTATTCCATAAACTATTAGCAGAGGTTATATCTATATTATATCCTCCTCCATTGTTAGAAACAAAAGCAATATCTCCAGCAGAACTTCTGGATAATTCTATCCAACTACGAGGATTGCTACTTGCTGATTTATCTATAAAAAATTGATTTGTAGCTGTACTATTTGATTTAATCCAGAAACTAAAACTAAAATTATTTACACTCGTGGGCAAAATCGGAGTTGTTATATTATAATAAGTTTTGCTATCTGTTCCACGAAAAGAGGTAGCATTTCCTATTAAACCTGTTTCATAACTAACTGTATAACTAGGAGTCATATTACTATATCCTGTTGCATCATTTTCATTAGTAAAGTTATAATAACTAATAATATTATCAGTTAAAGCTGCTTGTGCGAATATTGGTGAAACTAATATTATTAAGAAAATTATTATTATTTTAGCTTTATTATTTTTCAAAAATCGTCCTCCTGAATAACAAAAAATTAGTATTGGTTCAGTCTTATTGGTGTTACATATAGGAAAAATGTTATGATTAATCCTATCCAAAACATAGGAACGATGCTATTCATTAATAAAGCTGTTGTTCCTGTGTAATTGTTCGCAACAATACTATCATCCAAAGTTTCACTCATTATCGGACTTATTACTGCAGCTAAAACAACAAGTATCAAAAAAAATACTATATTAACAATGCTTAACTGTCCTATCTTATTCCATTTCATTTCAAAAAACCTCCAAAAAATATTTTCATAATTTTATCCTCCCTGTACGCATTTGTTCCGTAGGAATAAATCCTACACCATAACCCTTAAAGGCAATTAAACCACTCCTATATATATCTTTAGTCAGTCTAGGAGCAACAGCCTCCCCTCTACCAAAACGAGAATAATTATAAGCCTCCGTCTGAAAAACAGCCTGCAAATCAGGCAAAACATAAACACTAGACTTCTTTAATTTACTTTTTCCAACAAATTTTAAAGATAATTTTTTCTTATTCTTTTTATCTTTCTTTTTATCAAAATCAAAAACAGGAAATCTAATATATTCAAAACCAATAGGAGTCATATAATCCTGAGTATTTCTATATACATTTGAAATCTCAGACAACTGTCTAACATCTATACGACTATCAATCATACTAGATAAAGCAACATCAGTAGAAACTTTATTAGAAACTTTCTCCTTAGGAATAAGACTCTGAACAATTTTAAAAGAAAAACTCTGACTATAAGTAGGACTTAATTTAATATTAGCTTTTAAACTAGGCATATATACAGGTTTATATATTGGTTTATATGTATTATACATAAAATCAGGAGAAATTTTAGTAGCTACATCAGATTTACTTATCGGAACAATAGCAGAACTAGCTTTTGTTATTGCATCAGATTTACTTATCGGAACAATAGCAGTAGCAGGTTTTATATTTTCATAATAAACATTTTGATATTTATTTTTAGAATAAAGAAATCCTAATGCTCCAAACCGATTATTAAATAAACTTTTAACACTAACTTTTCCAATAATACTAAACATTGATTTACCTAAATCTACTTGTTTATACATTAATTTTTGAAAAACAAGAAATCCACTATTACCCTGTCCTGATGAACTAGACGTAGATGAAAGGGATAAATCAGATTTTATAACATCTTTAAAATTAAAAACACGACTCTGTTTAGTTTCACGAACAAAAATACTAACCTCAGACATAGGCAAATATAAACGTGTTTGTCCTCTAACTATTTTGCTTTGCATATCATTTATATTCATTTTCCAAGTTTTTCCTATTTTCATCATATTTATAGCATTCTCTTTGTCTGCCGCAGAAACTCTATATCGTTTCGCTAAAAAAGGACTAAAACCTTCAGGAGTCTTAGCAAAACCTCCACGAATAGCACTAACACCAACAGCTCCGAAAATTGTAGCTTTAGTAAATCCCTTTAAATTAGGTTCTCTTACTGCAGTAACAATACCACTCCCTACACCTAAAACTCCAAAACCTATTCTAACACCACTATAATAAGTAAAAGGAGATGCAACTAAAAAAGTATTAAAACCCTTAATATCTTTATCTTTAAATAAAATATTACGATTAAAAGAATATCCTCCACTAAATTCATTTTTAGATGCTAATTTACTAGGATTTAAAGCAAATTCATACTCTTTTTTCATTCCTTTAACTTGTTTAAAAATAAGAATATCAGCAGCCTCATAAATACCACTCCCAATTTGCTTTCCTCCGTAAAGAATTTTTTGAAAGAATGTTTTTATTTCTACTTTTTGATTTCCGAATCCTGTTTTGTTTGATTCTCCCTGTATTCCAAAAGGATTACTTAACTCCAGCTTACCACCTTTAAAAACCGCATCAGCAGGAAAACTATCACTCGTGTTATAACTCACAGTTTTAGGAGCAGCAATAAACTTTTCTCCAGCCAACAACTCCGATGCAGTCCAACCCTGCAATCTATCAGCCTCAGCATTCCTCTGTTTCAAAGCCTCAGAACTGCTACTCCGAACATTTATCGTAGTCCTCTCTCTAGGAAATCTCTCCCCAAACCACTCAGATTTATAAGATAACTCCACTGTACCAGCTTTCTTTGTAAAATCAGCTATCTGTCTAGCAGATTCTCCTTTAATATCAGGATAACCACTTACAACATAAGTTTTTTGTCCGTAGTTTGCCTGTGCAATTTCCCTATCAATTTGATTATAATTCCTTTGTTGTGCCTTTTGAACTCCCTGATTTTGTAATTCAACCCTCCTTTCAGGAGTAACACCATATTGGGCATCTTGTTCCTCCTGAGAAATAGGACTTTTAGGAACTGCAAGATTACGACTACCTCCCCCTCCAGTATCAAGAAACAAATAACCCCTACTTTTAGCAGTTGCATCTTTATATGATTCACTTTCAGGACTTAAAATACTAGATTTAGATTTTTCTTTAGATTCATTAACATTAGGATTTTTCACAGAATTTTTTTTAGTATAATCTTGTGTTATAGGATTGTAAATAGATGATAAAGGCATAGCATTCCTCGTATATTAAAATAAAATTATTTGCTAGTATATAATAGTTTACTATACTAAATCCTTAATATCAATCTCCGCAATCTGATTATCAATTAACAAATCAGTCAAGCCTAATTCGTGCAGGCAAAAATTCAAGTACCCAGACAAATGTATTAGGGCAAATACATCTAACTGGGCATATCTCGTTAGCCTTAGACAAAGCTCGAAATCATTATTAACCCTGTTTTTTCTTAAAATAAAGGGTGTTTCGCTATTAACCCAATTATACACCTTAACCGAATTAATCATCCCTGAAATCAAACGAAACACAACAAGAATGCTAGTTCTGAATTTCATAATATCATTAGGATTCCAAACATTTCCGTTTTTATAATACCCAGCCATCAAAGCAGACTCAGCAAGATTCATAGACTCCTGAGCAGAAAAGTAAATCCTTTTCAACACCATATCAGGCAAAGCTTTCTTATCATCAACAGCATTATTCAATTCATCACGATTCATCGCACTATGCGACTTTATACCCTTAAAACCACTAAAAGCTCCCAAACCAATTTACCCCTTAGATTTATTCTTAATTTTCTGCACGAAAGGCTGCACGAACAACTTAAAAGCCATATACCCAGATGCAAGAGCAGTCAAACCAATAAGAGCATAATGCAAAAAAGTAACTAGAGCCAAACACAAAACTAGACATAAAATAGTAATCGCAGCAAAAACACTCCGTTGCAAATCAACATCCAAATCATTAAAACTCATAGACATAAAAAACTACCTCCTAACACCTGCTCTCTTAGCAGTATCTCTAACAGCCTTAATCGTAGTACAGGTTAATATAACTGCAGCATCAGCCTCAGATATTTCGTACTTTTCTAACAAATCCAACACGACATCATCCAGAATTTTATCATTACGAATCGCATAATAACGTGCTGCATTCTCAGATTCAATCCCTAATAATTTATAATCTAATTTCTTAACCATCTTTAAAAGCCTCCCTTAAAATAGTTTCTTTTTCATCTCCTTTATACACGATTCAAATTCATCAATACTTAAATTTTTTTTATAAGCAATAGTCTGATGCGTCTTAGAATCTAAAACACCGAACATAAATTTAAAAGATTTATCCTGACGTTTCAATTTCACATTAACTCCTCCGCTAAATAGTGATTGTACTATTAGGCAAAACATTAATAATTCTAGTACTATTTAATAGTTGACTATACTTTTCATAAGTAACATTCAAATTATTCAGACACATATTTAGATTCGCAGTGTTCTTAGCTGCAACACCATAATCCAGAAAACCCAGAATAATAAATAATCCTATAGCCAATAAACATAAAAGTAAAACCATCTTAACAAGTTTCCACTCCTTAGTCATAATAATACGTTTAATCATAGCAGCTATATTCTTAGCATCATAAATCTTTTTAGTATCTTTCACATTAACAGGATTCGGATTATTAGCATAATATGTAATCGTAGGCAAACCCCAGCTTAGAGTAGTAATATCCATAACCTTACTGTCTTTTATACTCTGCAAAAAACCTTTAATCTGTTTCTCCTCAGCATTCAAAAATTTATCATCTCTCTTACTTAACAAATCATAATCCAAAGGAGCAAGAATAGTCTTACCTTTAGTCCTAACATCTTTCTGCTCCATATAAATTCCATCCTCGAAAGCATAATGCTCGTTCTTAATCCGCAAGAAATAATATTTCTCAGTCATATCCTCTTTAATATGACGAATCTGAGTATAACCCCTTTTCGCAAGTAACCATATTTTAGTCTGATGCTTGACTAAACGTCCAAAAAACATAATACCAAACACGAGAAACACAAAACTAATAATACCCACAATACCCATAATAAAAGCTAAACCATTCACGACATAATGCTGCATAACCATCTACATTCCTCCCAAACCAAAAGTCTTTCCCTGACTATCCTTTTTTTTTGTAAAATCTTTACTAATTTTATTACTGCTACTGATATCTAAATAAGCAGCTCTTTCCTGTCCTCCCATAGCTCTAGAGGCAACAACACTAAATTTATATTGTCCTTTCAAATAATCCAGACTACCTCTAAACGCCTCGTCAACCCTCGTCATAGTATCAAAAACAATATATCCATCTTTATCCCTTATAAGACTTCCATCGTTGTTCCTGCGAGGAATGTGTATTTCCTCCACGAACTCAGACTCGAATAATATGATTGTTCCTAATTGAAAGTTTAATTCCTCCATAGATGGTTTATTACCTGAAATATTACTGAATACAACATCTTTATCTATTTTATTGCTGAACTCAGACTGAGATTCAGGTATGTTAACCATTTTTTTATATTCATAGAAAGATTCAGGGCTAATATTGCTAGCTCTCTGATTACCTGTAATCTGAGAATCCATCGCCATACTTTCATCGCTGGATTCGTTGTATGGTTCTTGTGCATCCATTTGTCTGCTTATTTCTTTTTCGTAATTAACCATTTTATTTTTAAGTACCCTAAAAAAATTATTTATTCATCGTTATCGTTACCGATATCGCTACCGATATCTATTGTTTTCTCCTCTTTGAAAATCATAATCATATTTATAATCAATAAAAACAAACCTAACAAAACAAAACTCGTTCCTACAATTTCATTATCATCAAAATCATTAACAACAGGATTACTCCAAGTAGAATAAACATAAGTAATATTTTTCGTTGTGATTTCAGCAAGAGAAACCTCATTACTCTGCCTTATCTCTGTGCAATTATTATCACAGGGAGCAATCGTGTATTCATTAAAACCACTACGATAATTTAAACCACTCCACAACAAAACACCACAAAGAATAAAAAATATACCAGCAAAAATTCCGATAATAACGTGTTTCTTAAAAAAATTCAATAACAAGAGAATAATACTGATTAAAAGCAGAATGCTGAACAAGTAAATTTCCATATCAATTCCTACATCAATATACTAATATATAAATATTTGCAAAAAGAAAAAAAAAGAAAAAAATGCACGATTACCTCGTGCTGTACATTGTCCTTATTTTCTACTCATTCCATATATAGCTACTCCTGCAACTAATACAAGAACACCTATAAGGATGAAAGTTGTAAGGTTATCCGCTATTGTAGCATTAGTACCTGTAAAATTCTGTGCATCTACAGTGTCCTGTGTTATAGGAACTAAAACACCAACTAACAATATAACTCCAATTACCAAACCGATAACAAGAGCAATAACTCCAGCTTGTCCTTTTCTGTTTTTCATAATATCTAAACCTCCGAATAAAAAAATACAAAATACACCTAGTATATATATTATTACCCCCCTCCCTCTTGAAAGAAAAAATATATAAACAAACAACAAAAATAAAAACAAAAACAAGAATATGAGGTTTTTTTATGAGGATATACAAAATTCAAGTAAAAACAATACACAACGTCATCCTGACTTACAGTGTAGAAAATTATACAATAGAGGAGGGAGATTTTGTTAGTTTCATAGACAGAAAATCAGGAGAACGACGAATATTCCACGCAAGCAACTGCGAAATCAGGGAGGACGTAGAATGACTGATTTATCTCCTGAGGAACTTAAAAGAATAGGCTACCTGCAAAGACTCTGCAACAAATACGGAAACTTTCGAGTAGCATACCTATTCAAAAAACAAGACGGAGAAATCATCCATACAAAATGGAGAAACATACTAGAATGCTGGGAATCAGAGGACGGACTCAGATTCCTAAGCAAAGCAAACAACCGAGAACCACTACCCAACGAAATATTCATAGACTTAGACACAGAACAAGAAAACGAAACAAGACAAGAAACATTCAACGCAATATGCGACTTTCTAGAGGAAAAAAAAGAAAAATACATAGGGTACAAATCAGGTAGCAAAGGCTACCACATACACATCTACGATAATTCTATAGCATTAATGAACAAATATGAACGAGAAAAAGTCAAAGAATCAATCATAAAAGATTCACAAATGAAAAATGCAGACATCCTAAAATACAGCGACAACGCAATGTTAGCCATCGAGAATGTTCCGCACTGGAAAACAGGCAATAAAAAAGAAAGGGTACGAGGAAATTGGGAGATTTTATAGAAAACAAAAAACAAGAAGTAAAGGAGAAAGAATCTAAAAAAGCAATAAGTATGACTCCTATACAATTACTCACAGCAAGAATGACTAAAGAGGCAACAGAATTACTCTGCGAACAAATCATAAACAAATATAAAATCTATACCACTAGAAATGATGAAAATAGCGAATGCTGGATATACATAGAGGGAATATTCAAGCCAGAGGGAAAAACATACATAAAGGAACACGTCAGAATAGAAATAGAGGACTATTATAGTATAGAAATAATAAACAGAGTAATAGCTAAAATAGAGGCAGACACATACATAGAACAAGAGGAATTTTTCAACAAACAAAATAAACATCCTAACTTAATCCCAGTCATAAACGGAGTCCTGAACATAAACGATAGAACACTAAATCCGCATAGTCCAGATTACTGCTTTTTTAACAAATTACCAGTAACATACGACTCCAGCATCCAGCCAACAAACATAATAAAATTCATAGAAAGCATACTCCCTGAACAAGAAAGCATCCTAACACTGCAAGAATTTTATGGTAGCTGCTTATTAAAAGAATACCAATACGAAAAATGCTTACTCGTAGTAGGAGGAGGCAGTAATGGAAAAAGCAAAGTCTTAGAACTACTAAAATACTTGTTAGGTATGGATAACATAGCAGAAATCAGTCCTCAAGCCATAGAGGATGATATGTTCGCAAAAGCAGAACTAATAAACAAGATGGCTAACATATCAGGAGATATCAGTAGCAACGTATTAAAGAACACCGCAGAATTTAAAGACTTAACAGGCAGAGGACTCATTCAAGCAGCACGAAAATTTAAAACGAGAGTAAAATTCATCAATTATGCAAAATTCATCTATTCAGCCAACGAAGTACCAATAACATACGATTTAACTGATGGATTCTTTCGCAGATGGATAATACTAGACTTTCCATACAGATTTTTAGATATAGACGACATAAACGAAGTACCTGAGAACGAAAGAGAGTTTGTAAGGATGAAAGACACAGAAATTATAAGAAAACTGATAACTCCAGAGGAAATTTCAGGATTCTTAAATTGGTGTCTGGATGGCTATTCAAGACTGCAGAAAACTAAGAAATTCAGTAATAGCCAGACTATTCAGCAAGTAAGGAGAATGTGGATGCAGAAATCCAGTAGCATTCTAGCATTCATAGATGATAATATAGAGGAGGATTTCGAGTCTATGATAAGCAAACAGGAATTTAAAGAAAAATACATTAAATATTGCAGAGAACATAAAATTAGGAGTTTAAATGATAAAATTATTCATAATATTTTAACTACATCTATGGCTGTATATGAAATTCAACCTTATAATGATGGAGAAAATCGTTTAAGATATTGGAAAGGCATCAGATTTAAGAATTTCTTAGAAAAACTAAAATAATCATACTTTTATTATACATTTTAAAAAACATACACTATAATATATAAATTCTAATACATATATCAAAACATAATGCTATGTTTTTACGTCGATAAATTTCAGCACAGGCAGAACACCATATTTGTAGCGGATATAAGTGTAAAGTTTTCCCAGAACCATAGTTGTAAAACGTTGTTCTGCCTGTTCTGCCTGTGCTGGATTTAAGCAATGCTATAAACTTTTAATCATTGCTTAAAGGTTTTGAACAAACAAAAAAGATTATATTGTAAAGATTATTTTATTTTACCATAACATTTATATATTTATATATTTATATTTTTTCACGATGGAAAACTTCAAAAAAAGCATAAAATATGTTGAAATTAACAACAACGGAGAAATCAACAAAGTTTTAGGTATTATAAAAGCATCAGACTTGCATCCGCAGCCTTACTTTGTTTCTGGGAATCAATATGATAAATCTAGAATGAACAAGTTTTACGATTCAGATGTATTCTTAGAACTGGGAATCAGGAGGATGCAGCTATGAAAAAGAGTATTGTAATTGATGAATTGACGTGGGGAAAGTTGAGTAATCTTAAAATCAAACATAAATTTAAGACGATGAATGTAGTTATAAAATTTTTATTAAACAAAACAGATGAACCATATAAAGAGGTGTCTAAATGAATGAGTTTAGATGGACTTTGTTATGTTTGGGTTTCGCAGTTGTTTTCTTTTTCATTGGTTATATTGCTGGGTTGAGTATTCCTGAATCCATCGAGTTTGGACTAGATGAAAAAACTATAAGCTTTTTAGAGGAGTATAACAATGCTACTGCTTTGAATTGTACCTGCAGAGAATCTATAGATTACAATGCTCCTTTTAACAATAGTTTATATGGTTTGGGAGGAATACAGAAATGAAAAAGTATGATAAGGTTAAGGTTGTGTATGTGATTTTCACGAGTGGTTTACACGTTGCTTTTGATGATTCTGTTTTAAAGACTGATTTTTTGAAAAACATAGATAAATATATTAAGAGATGAATATATGAAACCTGCTAAAATAAAACACATATTAGAGCTTACTGCTCCTACTGATGAATTACTGTATAAGATAGTTGAATGGATTATGCTCCCTGCTATTTTGAATGAGTTGTCTAGGACTATTCCTGATTTTATTGAAATTTGGGAACAGAGTGAGGCTATTAAGTTATATCCTGATTATGCGATGGACTGGAGGAAATAAGATGAGTCTTGATGATAAAATAAAATTGCAGAATTGTATAAGTGATAGACTCGAAACTTTAAGTATTCGTTTTAACTTGGAGTATAATGTTTTGTTTCATCAGTACGTTACACGATATAATAATTTGAATCGTGTTAATCCTTTTAAAAATGTTGATAATAAGCTGATGGCTAAAGCATATCAGGGTGTAATTAAATATTGTGAGGATAGAGTAAGATGACTGTTAAGTTGAATTATAATAAGTTTCCTACTACTTTAGAGATTCTACAGTGTGTTGATTGTGCTAAATTGATTAAAAATAAAAGTAATAGTAGATGTAGTAAGCATCGAGGGGTATTTAAAAATGATTCAGTTAGAATGCGAAAGTAAGAATTGTAAGAATGTTGCAACGAAAAAGTTTAAATATCATCATTTTTGTCGTAAGTGTTATATTGAATTTAAAAGTTTATATAAGGATGGTTAAGCACGATGACTCTTGATAAATTACGCCAGTATCATTATAGTTTACTTCGATGTTGTGGTAAATGTGGTAAAAGGATTAAGAATAAGAATGTTTCAGGTTTTTGTGCTGTTTGTCTGGGTTATTCTACTGGATTGGTTCGTAAAGAGTATTTAGAGGATGCTGCTTGTGAGGATTTGAGTATTTTGTTAGACGAGGAGTAAAAAAGT
>JABXJQ010000077.1_pt1 | contig 13661 bp, 24 predicted proteins | sample 7436221 | NCBI WGS metagenome assembly JABXJQ01 (sample SAMN14395755, study PRJNA613071) | wetland metagenome | isolation source: water sample H0 from high-altitude wetland | place: Chile: Salar de Huasco, high-altitude wetland | collected 2015-11-10
GAAGAACTGGATATACTTGGGCTACTAGAAACACTAAGGCTTGAGATAGATTTCGATACACTTCTACTGGATGATATAGGAGAAAATGAAAATATTGAAGAAGATGATATGCTAGATGTTCCGGTAGAAACAGAAGGCGAGTTCTGTTTAAGATAATCTGATACAGATTCAGTTGTTTTTATTTTCTGTGTGATTGGAGATGAACTTGCCGAGATTGCTGTGGTAGGATTTGCTTTTGATTCTGTAGAACTAGATTTGCTAAAATCAGCAAGCTCTGCTTTAATAACTTGTTCTCTTACAGTACTTTCTGGAAACATAGATTCAAATTTCTCAATAGCTTTATTTAATTTTAATGAATAAGTAAACTTACTAGCTTCTAAAGTCTTTGCAGAAACAAAGATACTACCAATATCCTTAACTCTTTTCTCTGGTGGAAATATATCCATTTTAGTTCCAGCATCTATAATTTTATTTTTATTATAAAATTCTTTTAATTCTGATATATCTATTTTAACTTTTCCCTTTTTTATATCGCGTAATAATACACGTTCTTGTTTTGTAAGTTTAACTCCTCCATTTTTATCTTCTGCTATTAATGATTTTATTTTTATTCTTCCTTCATCTATATTGTGCCATAAATCACGTTCTTGTTTTGTAAGTTTAACTCCTTCTTTAGTCAAATAATTTGTATGATGAAATTCTACGCCTTCTTTTATTTCTTTTTTTGTTAGCCCTTGATATTTGGAAACTTCTTCACCAGTATATTTATTTCTAACTCTAGATACTCCTTGTATTACACCACGAAGTTCTTCGTTTAATTCCGTTGTTTTCAATCCTTCTTGAATATACGGTTTTCCTTCTTTTTGAAATCCGAGAACCTGATCTGGCATTTGTTCTTCTATTCCTACAAGTTCTTTATCATTCAAATATTCTGTAACCTTTTCCCATTTTCCATTCTTCTTTATTTCTATACCATTTTTTGCAGAACCTTTTCCAGCTAATCTAGTTTCATATCCAAGTTCTTTAAGTCCTCTTTCACTAATTTTAACTTCTTCTAATATTTTTTCAGCATTCATATTAAGATGAAAGTCGATATCGTTTGGTTTTTTATTATATATAAATAGTTCATCGTCTATTTTATATGAATCTTTTAATTGCGCTGCTCTAGAAAATGAACCAGTAACTCTAGCGTTTAATTCCTTAGCCCGAGATAAAAGATATTCTACTCCTACACTATCCAATCTAGCTGTTTCTTTTGGAAAGTTTTTTTTAAATTGTGATTTAACATTCTGAGTTTCTTTTATAAATGTTTGTAAAGTCGGTATTAACTCTTTTGCTCTTGGTGTATATATTACATCAGCAGTATTATATTCTTCAAACATATTTTTTATTATTTTTGTTTCTGTTGGATTACCAATTCTTAATATATCTTTTTGCGCGCCAACTTGTTTTACTCCTTTAAAAATATGTGAAATAGATGGTGTGCCTATACTAATTCCTTCTGGAAGTAAACTATTTACTGTATTTTTAGTATCTATTGCAAACATTTTTCCAACTTCGAAAGCTGGTTCGGATATTAATGTTTTAAAATCAGATTTTGGTGTTTCGATAATCTCTTTCATTACTACATCGCTAGTCATTCTTATTCCAGATATTACAGGTTCTTTACCTAGTTTAGAAATAGATGATATAGGTTCTACAAAAGTTTCTTTTATTTCTGATTTTATTGCTAGTATTGGTTGTATGCCTTCTTTTAATAATTCCATAGAAGGTTTAATTGGTTCGTAACCTATATTAGAAATTGTTTGTACAGGTTCAATTATTAATGATTTAAAATCTTGTGCAGCCCCAACAAATGGTTCGGCTTGTGTTTTTGTAGCTTCCGAAGTAATTTCTTTTATACTTGTAGTTACTTCTTTATTTTGTTTTACTACTGATTTTATAGGTTCGATAATTACCTCATTAAAATCTTTTGCAACTTGAATAGGAGTTTCAAATGTTCTTTCTAATTTTACTTTATCAAAGCTTACGATTGGTTGAGAAAAAGAACCTTTCTCTAACGATATAGTTGTTATTGTATCTTCTCCTGCTTTAATTGTTCTTACTACAGGGATAGGTGTTACTTTTGCAGCCATACCTATTATTACAGCTTGCGCGCAAAAACTTCCAATAGTTTCTCCCGGTTTTGTCATAATATTAGTAAAAAGAGTTTCTCCTTGCTTTGCAAAATTATAACCTATTGGAGTTTTATCTCGTATGTCTTTTCTTATTTCTAATGTAACAAAATCAAAAAGAGGAACAGCTAAATTTTTTATAGGGTGTAATATTATTTCTTTTCCAGTTAATAAAAAAGATGTTGATGCTAAACCTAATTCAATCTGTACTGCTTTAATTCCCTTATAATCCTTACCAAGATACTCCTTGCTTTCACTAAGTGTATCTATTCTTTTTTCAAGTCTTGCTTGTTGTTTTAAAGAAGATATCCCAATGCTATGATTATCGGAGTTAAAGTCATCATTCCCACCCTTCCCTTTATTTAATTCACTATCTTGTCTTTTTAAATCTTCTGCTTTTGCCTTAACATCGAACTTCTTCTGATTTGGAAAGAAAGCTTCATTAAACTGTGCAGTCTTTTTAGTTCCGCCAGTTACTATTGCATAATTATCTTCAGATATTCTTGCTTTTATCTGTCCTGTTTCTGGATCATACTGCGTCTGCACAGGGGCATAAACTTGCTTTGTTTGTTCATACCCTTGCTTTTGCTGTTGTTTTACTAACACTTGTTCTATTTGTCGATTGGCTGCATCTTGTAATTCTTTTTGCTGTCTTTCTGCGACGGCTTGCTTTCTTGCTTGATCTATTACTTGTTGGTTTTGTTGTGAGGATTCAACTGTCGTATAAGAATAATCGCCTTTACTACCTTCTGCAACTATCTGCGTGCTTCCGCTATTACCTCCACCACCGTTTCCGCCATATTGTCTTCCTCCGATAGCAGTACCTGTTCCTTCATCGCCATGCTTTATAAGATTGCCGTAGTTATCAGAAGTAAATGTTCCGCCTTCTATTGGTTTAGGAGGCTCCTTGGGCTTTGGTATTTCCTTCGGCTTTGGATCGGTGATTACCATTTATCTTAATTTTCTCCTCACAAGTTCATATGTTTCTTCAAAATCATGTACATTCTTACAAACTTTGTTTATGATAGGGATTCCTTCAAATTCTATTTTTAAATCTATATTCCCGTCTTTTGGTTTTCCCATTAGTCAAACTCCTCTCGCTCTTTTCTTTGTTTAGATTTTTTCTTCCATACAGAAGTAAGCGAGAATAAAACGCCTGTAAATCCGACGATAGAAATAATGATCATATAATACCCCATTGTGTGCGCATTACTGCCGGAATATACTGCTTGATTATATGCAACGCTTTGAGAAGTTCCGTTAACCGAACCGTTAATGTTATAAGAATAAGTACTTGTGATATTTGCGCCTGTTTGATATTCTAGGGTTTCGTTTAGAATAACAAAAGATAAAAGAAATAAAAAAACGAAGCCGACCAAAGCCATATATGAGTAGTCTTCTACTTTTGATAAGCCTAATATTATAAATGTCAGGCTTATTATCAGCAACACCACATATAAGCTAAGTATCATGCTTCGTTTACCTTATAGTATCTACATTATGCCGAACACGTTCATAACGCCATACACGAGTCCAACTATACCGATTAATGTCAACAGACCCCACATTGCGGTTTCTGCTGCCGAAAAGGTATATCCAGCGCCGACACCAGTTTGATATGCGCCAAATCCAGACGTACCATTACATGCCCCTGTGCCTGTATAGTAAGCCGATCCGTTCATACACACTCTGGTGTTTTTTATGGTCGATATAAACACATTTGCTAGAACAACAACAGAGATACTTAAGGATATAATTCCACTTATGAAATTAGCCATTTAAGCCACCTCTATGTTCTACATCGTTGTTCATCTTACATAATGCCAAATACAGCCATTACGCCATACACTAATCCTACAATACCGACGAGGGTAAGTAGACCCCACATTGCAACTTCAGATGCGCTCCATCCTTCGGTAGAAGTGTTTTTTACGGTGTAAATAAACACATTTGCCAGAACAACAACTGAGATAGACAATGAGATAATTCCAGATATAAAGTTTGCCATTTTTCCTTTTCACCTCACGTTGAAATGTCTGATAATAATACATTATATAAATCTATCAAAATATTATATAATTATATAAAATAGAGAAAAATATAAATATATGTTGTTATATTGTAATATTATGAATAAGCCGATTTTAATAACTATCAACGCAAACCTTCTTTACAGTCTTGATTCTTATGTTCTAAAATTAAAAAGAGATAATCCTCGACGACATTATTCAAGAAGAATAATAATCGAAAATGCTCTTGATTATTATTTTAAGATAAATCTAGGGATTCCTTACATAGTGAAAAAAAATGGATAGATTTAACTCGACGGAAACAGGGTATAGATACGACAGAATCTTATTTTTATGTGTGTTCTTAATTTTTCTTTTATTAGTCTTAAATATAATGTACGTAAATAATTTCGATTTCTCGACGAAGCCATATTTTAAATGCAATTATGAAAGCTGTAGAAATCCATATTATGAAATGCAAAATTGTAATCAACAATTAAATATATTGTGGATGATTCCATTATATACGACGGAAGACTGTCACAAGACTTGTGAATGGTGTAATCAAGAATACTTATCCAATGGCGTATACGGAGAGCTACCCAAAGCATCTTTCTTATATAATAACATTCTGTTAATTAGTATAGGACTTCTTGCCATTGGATTATTATTAAACCATTTCATACATAATCGAGGCAAGAAATTCGATATTGAAATACAGGTCAGTAAAAAAATTGTAATTAATCGACGAACACTAGGTGAGTTTTTTGAACAAGGTAAAAATAATTTCGATTAGTGAAAAAGGAGATGCTGCAATACTACAGCACTATACTGAGTATATAAAACAGAACAGATTAAAGAAAATTATGCTCGAGAAACAAATAGGGTTTCATCAAGAGATAAACGCAAGAAAGCCATATATTCTGACTGTATGGGCTACAAGTGGAAAGCCTTTTAGTATGGTGAAAGCGAATCATTTTATCGAAGAAGTTACATTAACACTTGCAGATAATGGCGCAAAGCACGACGAGGATTATATTTTCGAGGTTATTGAACATGAATAAAGGTGTTTTTTTAGTTATGATTCTTATAATTTTTTTTATTGGCGCGTTAATTAATGCAATAGCAGAACATTTTATTATATCAATCGTGCTTGGCGCATTTGGTGTTTTTGCCTTATACTATATTTATAATCAATTTTTAGCGAGGAAAAAGTAACAATGACCGACGACCAAAACAATAATCAACAGCGCAGACGTACAATTCCGATAAACGATCTTGACTTCGCTGCGCAGATGACCGCCCCTAAATGGGGTTCTGACGATGTTAATCAGGAATTAAAAAACCGCCTTACCAAAGACACATTCGTATTCGACGATAAGGGAAACCTTGTTTATGAGCATAGAGTTTGCAAAGGTAAGATAGGAATAGAAATAACAAGAACGTCTAAAGGAGAAGAACTCGAAGAGTTACATTGCGAGAAATGTAATAAAAATGTTAATGTTAATGATGTTCAGCCAAAATTTACAAGAAAGGCAATATGGTCGCAACTCGGATATATGACGCAGGATTTACGGCTTTCAAATTTATCACAGGGGAACGTATGGAAGGGAGAAATAGACGAAGTTGCATACTGTGAGAAATGGTTAAATCTTGCAGGCGATTTATTAAGCGAAGGTTACGATGACGCTTTCCAAAGCGCATTGCAACGTGTCGCATCAAAAACAGAGATATGTCAATCGAAAAAAGGATTCTTAAGGAATCGTATGGGCACGTCGACATTTGAAAGCAAGAGCGAAACAATAGAACCCAGCAAGAAATCAATGAGTCTCGGAGGAAAGAATCAATGAACCCAATAATACTACAGACGATATATTACGCAATAGTTATGATTTTAACTTTTTTATTGACGGACTTTTTATTACAAGGGTTCTTGCATAAGTACATAAGAGTATTCGGAAGTTTTGGCAGGCTGCACTTTATCAAGATAAGACATACTACTTTCGATGGTCTTGCTATTGGCGTCGAGGATGAAGGATTTACAGTATTTAAATACAAGAAGAAAGAATATCGATTACCTATCCCAAATAATAAGAATATCTTTTATAGGTTTTTGTTTGTGATGTGGTTAGATATTGATGGGGAGAAGTGGGCTATATGTTCTGTTGACTATATGCCTGTAAGCGGTTCTGATCCTGTAAAAACACAAGGGCTTATCAAGAGAATTATCCTTATGCCAGTAGACGAGGATAGCTGGAAAAAAATAATAACTATTCTAGTTATAGTTGTTGTTGTTGCGATAATTGGTTTATACATTTTCGACTATACAATGTTGGGAAAGATTGACGCTGCTAAGGTTGCCGCAGATTTATGCACAGCCAGCAAAGTAACGCCTGCTGTAGTGAGCGCGCCGATATAATGGTAATCTTCTGCCTTAAATTACAAGAAGATACTATAAGCAATAAATTTATAGAAGATACCAACGCTAGATTAAAATCTAACAATTTTATAAAAAATCCATTTAATGGACAAATAAAAAAAGTAGATTGGCAGGATGAATATAGTTTTTATATAATTTACATAAACAATATAATTTATCCTAAAATTTACCAGCTTGGTATACTTTTTTTTATTGTTGCTGTATTTTTTGCAAAAACAATATATACTTTTTATGCACTTCCCGGGCTGATCATGGCTTCAACGATTTTTTTGTATAATAGAACTTTTTATTATTTTATTTTTAAGCTAGGTTTAAAAAAACAAAAGTATAGTGGGTATATGAAGCTATTGAGTACAGATGAAAGCTATATGCTTATTTCGAAATTACTATGAAGTATATGTTTTAAATAGATAACATATAATGTATATACAGGCAAGCATCTAAAACTTAGACTATTTTATAATAAAAACAACAGACGGCAATGGTAAACTTTAATTCAGACATGGTTGTAGGGATCGCACCTATTAATTTAGTTAAGATCGGTATAATAGAATCAAGGGAGAACCTATTATTAGCTATTGAAAAGTATTACGAGCTGGCTGAAAATGGCCAAGAACCAAACATCAACTATATATTAAGTAGGCTTAGAACACTAACTTTAAAATTACAGCCATTATTAACCAGACAATTAAAAGATTATGAATATTTATTAATCGAAGACTCTATATTTAGGGATAGCTCGCTTAATCTTGATAATGTACTTGAGATCTTCTTCCAACTAAATATTATTATGGATAAAGTAAATCTAATAAAAATAGATACAAAAGAGCATCACGATGATCGAATCATTGAATACTCCAATAAACGAAAACACCTCTAAAAGATATACAGATGTTCTTTCGGAAAACGTACAGGTTTTTCAAAATGAACGTGTCGAACTTGGCAAAGCCACCGCTATTATAATAGATGGTAGTCTTGGAGAAGGTAAAACAACGCTTGCTGTAAATATAGCAGATGAACTTAATCAGATGATGGGATTTCCGCAGATTGACTTTGATGAACAGCTTGCACTTGGCGGTAAGGATTTTTTAAAAAAATTAGATCAATGTTATAAGAAAAAGTATCCTGTTGTTATATATGACGAAGCTGGCGACTATTCAAAGCGCGGTGCTATGAGCAGTTTTAATAAGGCAATTAATAACGTATTCGAAACTTTCAGAGCGTATAGGTTGATTGTTATTCTAAGCCTGCCTTATTTTAATACATTAGATTCAAATATTTTTAAAGCTAATTCTGTAAGAATGCTATTGCATTGTATGGACAGAACAAAGAACTATGGAAATATACGAGCATATGATATTGATCAGATGGGTTGGTTGCGCGTTCACATGGATTTGAACAAACATCGCGAGTATGTCGCATATAGTAGAGTTCTTCCACATTTCAGAGCGCACTTCTGGAATTTATCAGAAGCAAGATGCAAAGAACTAGATAAGTATTGTACTAAAGGAAAAATTAAAATTTTACAGCGCGCGAATACCACAGCAGAAAATCTTATTGATAGAAACACAATAAAGGCAATGTTTGGCAAGACAGACATGCAGATGGTTGTGGTTATGAAAAAACTACATTTAGAACCAACTACAATAATCGGAAGAAAGATGTATTATAAAAGAGATATTGTAGATTTATTAAGAAAGACATGGCAGTAACGGTTTATAAAAAAGTATTTTAATCAACCCATATCCATCTAGCATCACATATATCAGGGCATGTAGTCCAATGCGACAAATATATAGCATATATAAATAATAATAAAATTAACAATGTTATAAAAAATCTTTTTATAATTTCTATATCATTTTTAGATACTGTTATCATCTTATATCATCTCCTTATATGGTTTACATAATTGGCTATTTTGTAAACCTAAGCAACCTTTCCATATATGATTTGTTTGTGTCATAGTTTACAAAACTACCCTAAAATAGGTTATCAAATCTTTCTTTCAGCTTTTCTGGCTTGATATGAGTATATATCTGTGTTGTCTTGATGTCGGAATGCCCAAGCAATGCGGCGACCTGGGAGATGTCAAGGCCCTTATCTTGTATATAGAAGGTTGCTGCGCTGTGCCGTAATGTATGGAAGTGATGGTCTGGGAAGTACTTCTTCATTGCCTTGTGCAAGGCCTGTCTTGTCATGTCTACTGGTAGATATTTTATTCCTTTGTGTATTGGTGCAGGGATCGGAATATCTCTGTCTTTCTTGCCTTTGCCCGCTAGGATATGAATAAAACCATTTTCAATATTCTCTGGTTTTAAATTTATAACTTCAGAAACTCGCATGCCACAATAAAAACCAAGCATAAAAGCTATCTTGTGCTTATTTGATTGAACTTTTTTTATTGTTTCTAAAAAGTCAACTTCGCTTATGGTTGTTGGTAGTTTTCTCATTTTTCTTTTATATTAGGCGATTATCAAAAATATATTTCATCATTAATACAATAGATATTAATATAATAATATTACCTATCATATTATTAAAAAATACAACTACAAACCCTAAAAAAAACAAAATAACATATAATAAAAGTTTAATATTTTCATATTTTTCTCTAATTACATATAGTATATTTTTTATTTTTTTAATCATATTTTTACCTCGTTGGTAATATAAATCCCTTGCCTTGCCCTGCCAAGCCTCGCCAAGCCTCGCCCCGATAATTATAAAAATTTTGTTTTATGATAAAATCCTCAGTGTTCCTTTCGGAGATTCGAAAATATCACCTACTTTAATATGATATTTTAAATATTCATCCATGTCTTTTTCACTACAACCCATCAATTTTTGCACTTCTTCTATCTTTCCCCCCTTATTTTTATCAAAAGTAGCAATCGCATCAAGTAAATTTAATTTAAAATTATTTATTTTCATATATGATTCCTCATTTTCGGAAGCGATGGAAGCGATGGAAACACTTTTACTATTTGTTTCTCCATAAGGAAAACTAATATGAAAAGGCGTTCCATCGCTTCCATCGCTTCCAGAAGTCAATTTTTCCTTAAAACCATATATAAAAAACCATTTTGTACTCTTTCCATCGATATTTATATGTTCACTTCTTATTTCATATCCATCTTTTTCTAAAAGTTGCGATACTTCCTTTTTTGACATAATTCTATATTTTCTTGCTTTCATCCAAATTTCAAATTTATCGTAAAATTTAAAATAAGGCATTTTTTCTGACCTATCAATAATAAATTCAGAATTTATAAAAGATTGTAAAGGATTTGATTTGCTTTCATAAGCCGCCTGCCTTGAAGCTATATTTCCATCATTTGTAAAATAACCACGAATTAGTAGCGAACTTCCTATATTCATCAACTGTTTACAAAAATTATCATATTCATATATTGGAATTCTTAATAAAGGATCTAAACCCTCATTAAATTGATTTGGAAAATCAATTATTTTAATTCTTCTATACCACCCGTTTGTTGTATCAAGTGTTGGTGGTAAACAATTTGTAGCTATTATTATTTTTGCAAAATTTATAAAATCAAAATTATCTTTTCCCTTGAATTCCGCAGATATAAAATCTTGTCCAGTTAGTTGTTTTATATCTGCCGTATCTTCAATAACTTGGAAATTGGTTTCTCCCATCTGACATATTAATTTTTTATATAATTTTGAGGTTTCAAAACTCCTTGTCATTATTCTGTTTAGATTTGAGCTTGTAACGTTCCTGAAGCCTATTAGATGCGTTAAAAACGACAAAAATTTCCCCTTACCATTTAAACCCTGACCAAAAAGAAAGAAAAGGCGGTGTATAGGATAGTCCTGAATCATACAATAGAAGCATATCTCCTTAATTTCAAGAAGATGTTCTTCTCCTACCCATTCGGATAAAATTTCATCTATATTAGGAGTTGTAGTATCTACCCCTAGATTATGAGGGATAGGGTTTGCGTTAAAATATTTTGGAGAAGCATCAAATATCTTTCCTGTTTCAATATCATATACCTTTGAATTAAATTGAATCCATTTCGGATTCCATGTTTCGGGTATATGATTTCTTCCAACTATCTTCAATGCTCTGACAACCTCACCCCAGAAACCATTAGAAACTATTGAGAAGTTTTTTTGTTGTGCCGCTTTCTTAATTTCATTCATCAAATCATATTCATCACGCATTTCATAGCACATAATTTCCCTATTCCAGAACCAAAATATACCAACGTCATCATAAAAATAAGGATTTGTTTTATAGAAATTCTCGCATATTTCCTCTCGGTTGGGAATAAATAAATCAACTTCATTAAATATAATACCAAGTTCTTGACATATTTTTTTCTTTGTTGTATGAAAATCAAGTCCGTTCTTTTGCATCATCAAATTTATGATAGTTCCGCCATTATCACAATGAAAGCAATGCCAGAGAGTGTCAGTATATGAAAAACATTGATGATTTATACTAGAATGAAAAGGACAATCGGTCGGATTACTGCTTGTGTTAATACCCCATTGTTGGAGTAATTGTGGTATTTTTATTTTTTCCATAATTTCTTTTATCTGTGGTTCTACACTTTCTTTTCTTGTCTTATCAATTTTCCTTTCCATGTCTAACCATGGTGAAAATATTTTTTTTATTGTTTCCATACTAATTGTAGAAATATTTATATCCTTAACAACATCATATTTTCTACCATTTGACATATTAGAACCAGCGCCTATCACCATTGTACCGCATCCCTGGACATCTGCAATTCTTACCCCTCCAATGTTATTTACACGAAATCCAGAACTAGAATCACTAATATAATAGAGATGATATAATCCCTTGCCAGCGGTCTTTACGATGAAGGTATCTGGAAATTTACTTATAAGCTGTTCTTGTATCTCCTCAGAATCGAAATCCACCACAATAAGATTTCCATAACCACAAACTACACCATATTTTTTGTTATTTTCGATATGCTGCAAAAGTTTTTCATCATTGTAAAGATAATTATTTACCTTTCCCCATGCTTTTTCTATTGGTTTTTTATCTTCGCCGACAATTATAAATCTGAAGTCATTCTTCTTGAGTTGTTGTGGTATCATTTTTCCCCGTTATTATGTTGTTTTCTTCCTTCCACATACACAAATTTTTTCCTCAATATCGTTTTCTTTCTCACAGTTCTTACAACGCCATTCATATTTATCAATTTTCAAAATAGAAATAAATCTTCCATGTTTTCCTTTATCGTCTTGTATGACAATATCGTCGCCTACATTTATGTCAAGATACTTGCACAAATCAAGCGGTAAAATAAATCCCTGACTGCCACCAATATCAATTAATTTTTTTTCATACATCATATTATACACCTTTTCAAGTTATAATATTTTTATAACTTATTTATATATAAATCTTTCTATTCCTTTATATAATCTCGACGAGAAAAAATAATTAAACCGCAGGAATACTTGCGGTATTTTTTGATTTTCTGTATTCCTTGATCATCGACACATACGCATTTGAAAGACATTTTCTTGCGTCTTTTTCTGTTCCTGCCTTTTCCTTTGCAAAGAGGATTATTTCGTTTGCAATCTGGGCCTTATTTTGTTTGTTCATCTTCAATCACACCTCGGTGCTAATATTAACTAGGGGCTAACCCCTAGCTTTGCGTTGCAGTATGCCCTGACTTGGATAGCATTGTCAATTTTAATTTTGAAGGCTTCTGGATTTTTAAAATCTCCATACACCTTTATTGCTCCGCCTTTCGATGGCGTTCCGATCTCAATGCTATCTGGATCTTCTGTCTTATGGATGCTGACAGTAGTTTCCATCTTAATCCAACTGCACGACAGTATATTCCGTATTCATGCCCGAACCTTTCTTCACAACTCGAACTGTCTTTTGCGTTGGTTTTGCTTCGAGAATTGTCTTGATGCTGTTCAAAACAGATGAAGGTATTCGATAATCTTCTCCATCTTTTACGACGACATCATACTCGAATTGTTTATTCTCCTTATCTAGTGCTGTCCTATGTTCGATAGGCAGTTCCAAGTCCAGAACTAACATGTCGGCCACATTCTTCGTTATCTTTGGCACAAATGCCCTTGCTGTTTCTTTTATGTTTGCCATTTTATTTTCTCCGTCGATTTATGACAATAAGACCGCTTGAGAGTCACAGTGTGAGTGGTTGATCAGAATAATACACCCAAGCGGCCGGTTTTCCTACTGTAAGTCAATACTGGCGAGGAATGGAAAGCAGGAGAGGAAAAGAGGTAGCTAAACCTCTCCTGCTGTTTCTCCTGAAGGAGTGTGTTAGTCATATCTTATCACTATATCTGACCATACTGTAGTATTTATTTCAACAGTAAAATTAAATTTAGGTACATCAATATTATATTTACATGTTTTATCTCCCATTGTGTTTGTGCAATAAAAACTAATCTGTGTTTCTTTGTCTTGATTTTTTCCTATTTCATAACTTATTTTAGAACATATCAGACATAATATAATACCTAACATTATATATATTATTATTTTTATTTCTTTAGTCATGTTTAACCTCGTAATGTCTATTTTCTTTCTCTTGGGGTATTCCGAGAAATGAATAATGATCAATTCTTTTTAGATAAAATTCTTTCCCTTGAACAATTCCAATAGCATCAAATTCATCACCGAAAGGAATTATCTTTGCTTGTCCTTTTTGTTGGAGTTCTTGCATGTCTTGGATTGATATTTCGAGTGGTGATTTCATTCTAATAACCTGCTCTATATCTTTTTGGATTTTTAACTAATTTACCACATATTATACATCTTCTTAAAGGTTCAACTCTTGTAAATTTTATCAAATAAGCAGTTTTATTATGGCATTGACAATATTCAATTTTTTCGAGTGGTGGTTTCATTTGTTCTTAGTCCTCTTTTATTAATTCTGAAAGTTTAATTCCTTTTTTTCTTTCCTCGTTACTTATCTTACATGTATCTAAGTCACCTCTAAGCCCTGAACAGTCACCACTAAGCCATGTGCAGTCACCTCTAAG
>JABXJQ010000078.1_pt1 | contig 13456 bp, 16 predicted proteins | sample 7436221 | NCBI WGS metagenome assembly JABXJQ01 (sample SAMN14395755, study PRJNA613071) | wetland metagenome | isolation source: water sample H0 from high-altitude wetland | place: Chile: Salar de Huasco, high-altitude wetland | collected 2015-11-10
TCATTTCAAAACTTTTCCCCAATTCCTTCTTTATGGATGCAATGTAGCTTTCATTATTCCCTGTCATCAAAAGATAATGTAAATATACCACAAGATATACAACTATTTTTCCAACTTTCTTGAAAAATAAAGTTGCATCATTAAGATCATACTGTTTGAAATTGAGTTTCAGAAGATGCTCAATTAGTTTTTCGTACCAGGTTCGCAATGCTTGTTTGAGGCCATACAAGGACTTCACAAGTTTGCATACTTTATGTTCATGTCCTTTCACGGCAAATCCTTCAGGTTGGGACATAAAAACATTCTCTTTTAGATCTCCATTCAAGAAAACAGTTTTTACATCCATTTGATGGACTTTCCAACCGTTCTGAGCTGCTAGGGCAAAGAGTGTCCGGATGGTAGCCCATTTTGCTGTGGGGGCAAAATTCTCCTCATAATCGACCACTTCCTTCTGTGAAAAACCTTTTGCCACAAGCCTAGCTTTGTGCTTGTCAAGTCAGCCATCAGCTTCATGCTTGTTCTTGTAGACCCATTTGCAGCTAATTGGTTTGGCTCCTAATGGAGGATCAACTAGCTTCCAAGTGCCGTTCTTTATGAGGGCATCATACTCCTTTTGCATCGCTTCTTTCCATTCATCATTAGAAGCAGCTTCTTTGAAGGAAGTTGGTTCAAAATCTGTAGACAAGTTCAATTCACAATCATAAGAAACATCCATATCAACAGGTGAATTAGAGTCATCTACATCACCTCCATTTTGTCGGTTTGAATTTCTAGTTCCTGTCTTTCCAACTTCATCAGGATGAACACTTTCAAGTGTCTTTGTCATCCACTTTGGGGGAGCTTTCTCAAATGGTCCAGGTTGCTCCGTTGATTGAGTTGGGATTGAATCAAGATTGAGTCTCCCAATTCTATCAATCACATCACTTAAAGCATCATTCGGTGTTGGAGTTTCATGCGAGGGAGAGTGTTCTTCATAAGAAGATTCCACATGTCGATCTAGTATAGGAATCCCCCCTTCAAGATGTGGAATCTGATTATCAAATTCTTGAAATGATTTTGCATTTGCGAATCTATCCAAGCGATCAAGTTGTCGCTCAACAACTTTGTCAGTTTTGGATGATTCAAGAAAAATTACATCTCTAGATACAACAAACTTTTTATTGACTTCATCATAGAGACGGTATGCTTTGGAGGTGTTTGAATACCCCAAGAAGATACACTTACGACTTCTTGCACCAAGTTTGTTTCTATGTACCTTTGGTATCAAGGCATAACAAGTGGAACCAAAGACCATGAGATTCTTTACCGAAGGAACATGTCCATACCACATTTCATATGGAGTCTTATTTCTAATAGCATTAGATGGGCATCTATTCTTTATATATGCAGCACATAGAACAGCATCAGCCCAAAACATTATCTTTACATTTTTGAAGAAGAACATGGATCGTACCATATTTAAGATTGTCCTATTAATTCTTTCAGCTACACCATTCTGTTGGGGATTATAAGGTACAGTTGTTTGATGTTTGATCCCATGTTGGCGAAGATAGTTTTCAAATTCATTTGATGTGTATTCTTTTCCATTATCAGTGTGAATAGACCCAATATGAGATTGTGCATCATTTTCAATCCATTTATGAAAATTCTTGAATGTTTGAAAAGCATCAGATTTGTTCTTCAATAAATAAACCCAACACATTCTGGTGTAGTCATCAATAAATGTCATCATATATTTATTTCCATTTGCAGAAGGAACAGGCATTGGACCACATAAATCTGAATGAATGAGTTCAAGTTTTCTATGTGCTCTTGAATGTGAATCATGAAAAAATTGTTTGCTATGCTTTCCTTGAATGTGAATCATCGTTAGAAGCATCTTCTTTGAAGGAAGTTGGTTAAAAATCTGTAGACAAGTTCAATTCACAATCATAAGAAACATCCATATCAACAGGTGAATTAGAGTCATCTACATCACCTCCATTTTGCTCGTTTGAATTTCTAGTTCCTGTCTTTCCAACTTCATCAAGATTGGGGAGGGAGTCCATCTGAAAGGAATACCACATTAGGGGGAATCTTCAATATTAGGTCAACAACACTTCCTTGGTACAACAAGAAGCAAAGATCAATTGCACTCAATTCGGCATAAGCAGAGTACATGAAAGCTAGTCAAGCAACTTGTGAAGCTATCTGGATGAGGAAGATACTTGTTGGGTTATTTGGTCAGCAGATGGATACTATAGTGATTTACTGTGACAATCAGAATTGTATCAAACTCTCTGAGAATCCAATTTTTCATGATCGGTCCAAGCATATCGACATTTGGTATCACCATCTACGAGATTGTATTCAGAGGAGAATCATGTTGCTGGAGTACACTCCTACTGAGGAATATGATGCAGATATTTTGACAAAGGCATTATCAAGATGCAAATTTGAGTTTCATAGAGGTAGGATCAGAGTAGAAGATAATCCCTTTCTTGTTGAGAGAGAGTGTTGAAAATGCAACAAGAAAATCCTAATTTAATTTTGTCCTTGAATTAAATTAGGAATAAACTTATAATTCCACATCTCATGACAACTTGTATTAGTTAACTAAGTTGGCTTAGTTAATTTGAGTTGAGGGTCTAACTTGAGTCATGTAGAGTGTCTCCTACTTTATAGGAGCCCTGGTTGAGTTTATTTTGAGTTGTAATTAATTAATTCAATCTAACTGAGTTAAAGTTTGTTAAACTAGTTCCAACTGTTGGAGGAACTATTGGGAGGTCTAGTAGTGTGGTACTACCTACAATGATCAACCAGTTAACTGATGATTCACTCATAAATAACTCATGCATGTCAAATCTGAGAGTTACCCAGTTGAGATTGGAGTTCAGCGATAATGTACTATCAGTTGTATAATCATCTAAATTGTACAGGCAGTGCATGCAATCAGAGGAAGGCCTATGAGGATTGCAGAATTTCAATTGAGGAATTTCCCTAATTAATAGGGGTCTAATTCCCGAGGAAAAAACACAAGGAAATAAGGACTTGTGCAAGCAGAAAATTGGTTAAGTAATGGACTGGGCTTGTCTAGGAAGCAGTGATACAAATAGAGATAGTGCAGAGGTTGCTTGGGCTTGAGAAAATCATTGTAATCTTCTCATATTTTCTGACTAATGCAATATACAGATGGAAAGGATTTTTAGTTGTGCCTTTCTCTAGGAAATCATTGTGTAATGTTTTGATTGAATTCTTTCTCTTGTATGGTTTGTGATTTCGTATTCGTTTAATTGTTTCCAATAATGAGTAGAGTAGATTCAAGTCTACTGTTTTAGTAAATTAAAATTAGCAGTTTGAATCTATAAGGAATTTATACACCCTTAAGAGGAAGCATGCTAAAAGGGGATAGAATATTCAATGCTTGTTACTATATGGTTGGAATGTCCATACCTAAAATAATTAAAGGGTTTGGGTTATGGTAATTTAGATGTTGCGACCAACCTATATTATTAATATTAATATTTCTTAACCACGCGGATCCACTGAGCATTGATCTCAATATGTCCAACCAAAACCAACAATCTGTCTAATTTGTCATTCTTTGATCCATTGAGTTCATATTTCCTCATTTTCAGCCTCCAACCAAAACCAAGTGTCTCAATTTGTCAACCTTCGACCTTTCGAGTTCATATTTCCTCATGTTCTCATTACAAAGGTCTGTGAGCTAAAAAAAAAAATCTATGTGGTTCCCCTTCCCCTATTTACTTATTTGACGGTCCAATGATCTCTCACCAAGCAATGTTGGATGAGATTTTATCTCTATTTGTGAGTAGCCACTCAAATCTCTCATGGTATAAAAATATCCCACGAAGCAATAGTCAATGATCAACAGGAAGATAAGGGACAAGAATAGCTATTATTGGGAGATGATAGATGTATATATAAGATCATAAATCCTTATCTTGATTATAGATTTTAGAATATTTCATAAATTTGACGAAGTGGATGGAAGTAAATTGTTTGACTTCCTTTCCTCTTGTCCATCATATTTCTAGAATGTTTTGAAATACACAATAGAGTTAAGTTTAGCATATAAGAAGAACTCCCTAAAGCAAATTCATTGAGATTATTCATCCAAGTGAATACTAATGAGTCCAAAAATTGTTTAAATTTATATTATTTATTACTTGTGTTTCTAGCAATTAGTGCATTTTTACAAGCAAAATACAATTTTTTAATCAAAAAATTAAATTTGCAATTTAATTAATATATTAACAAAATTACATTTCACAAATGAATTTTGAAAAACCCGTCCTTGATTATTATACAATAGATACTTTAATTATGCTACAATTGTTAATACTCTTAGATTTTTGGACAAATTATTCTATAGGCAGGTGATAAAAAATATCTAGTTTCTCGCTGGGAAGACTAAGACCACCTGCTGATAAGCATGCTTAAGATAGATGGATGATTGATGTACTAGATAACATGAATTTGAGAGGCAATATAATATTAACTTACAAAACAAAAACCCATGTTCTTGATGATCTCTTTGAAGAGAGAAACTCGGATAATGATCGAAAAGGACCTACTCTATCAAAATATTCTTTATCTAGCTTGTATCAACAATTTCATAAATAAGATATATTGGGATCCTTATGGGTTTGTAGCAATTATAGGCTAATAAAGTCCCAAACATAGTAAACTATCCTTATAATATACAATATATAGACAAATGAAGCATGAGAATAATCATTTATTTGTTCATCCACTTCCTCTATAATGTGCCAAGTCCTAACATTCATGTGCAACCCAAATTTTGTTAAACTCTCAAGATCCACTTCCCTTTCTTTGTACACGTGATGAAAGTAAAAAATATTAAATGTAGTCCAAACAAGTTGTATCTCCTCTTAGATGGGATTCAAAGTGGATTTCTCAAGTCATCACTCCATTGATCCAATTAATAACAACAATCAAGTCACCAAAAGTTTATATGATATGTGCACATTTTTAGTCTCAAGCATTAGTAAAGTTTTTAGAGCCATAACTTCAAAAATATTATTAGTACCGCTACCCAATCCAACTTTCTATTAGAAGATATATGCATATTGCATATATAAAACTCCTCCCATTCCAGATTACAATGGCTACCCTTGATATTCCTTGTCAAAATAATCCCAACAACCACTTTTATCAATCTATTCAATGATGAATTGTCTCATTAGCTTCTCTTTTATGGTTTATACATAACCTCAAAAAATAAACAATTTAAAGATACCACATTGTGACGGGAGTAATTCAATCTTCAAAACGCTATGTGGTACATGATAACTAGACCCTTGTACTTACTATCAGAAGTAGGGCTTGGACTTTTTATGGTAAATTTGAAATATTAATTTTTAGAGATTAATCAATAGTAGCACCCCTCCAGACCACATTTAACCCTATAATAGCCTTGATTTCCATACCTCTAATGTAAATGAGAATTTTAATAATGAAAAAGTAATAAGTAAACCATAATATTCTTTACATAAGATGGTATATTTGTTGTGTATTTTTAATGGCCCATGATCGATTGAAGATAGGCTTAACAAGTTCTTTATAGAATCTATTTAGGTGGTGCTCTAACTCTTTACGAGTTAAAGACTTATTTCCATCCTCATTTCAGAGCGAGAATATTTTGTTGTGCCTATGTTTTACCATGGACATGTGAAAAAATTTGGTGTTTTTCTCTCCTTCTTGAAGCCAATTTATGCAATATTTTTGCCTCCAAAAAAATTCCTCTTGTTTTCTCTTGTCTTTAAGCTTTATGATAGTATCACCCTCCTCATGGGCCAAATTCGTTGTTCTTCCATAAACAATAATTCTTTGTTGAATTTCTTGCATTTGTGCCTCTAATGGTTGCTTTTCCTCAATGATGTTACAAAATTCTTCCCTATTTGATCCAGGTGGCTCCAGACACGCTCAAAATTCAACAATGGTTATGGGAAAGCTAGAAAATAAAAGTCCTCAGATTGAAGTGAAATTAGGACTATATCGTTTCGGTCGTCACCTTGATTCCAATGGTGCAAATGACACTCAAATCCAAGTTTGTATGCTCAAGTTATAGCTGGTCAAAGTTTAGGTCAAACTTGGCAAAGTTGTAGTCTTAACGAGGTAACAATTTGGCAGCGACCCACCACACGAAATCCGGCCACCGGAACGAGCGAATTTTTTCTTACTTAATTTCACAAGTGACCCTTAAAAACCGGTCATAAATTTTTGGGCGGCCAGTGGTCAAACCCTGCCACTGCATCACCTTGACTCGGCACATAGGCTATTAATTACCACAGCTGACAACGGGTCGGCAGGGATCGAACCCGCCCAACCATGTGGCCTGTCCGCTCCATGGGCGGCCCCATCCCATATTAACCATAACACATAACTGTTTCATATTACAACACGCGGCCCCCTACAACACGTCAAACAAATGGTCAACGCCATAGTTAATATGCCACTGCCAAAACGTATGTCGCCAACCTTAAACCATTCCAATAGCTAACCATAGACCACCAACAAAACTTGTTGCCACAGGTAATAAAACATAACAACGTTTATTTTTGGTCGGGCGAGGATTGGAACCGCCCACCTAATCTCGACCTTTGCCAACGGGCCAAACAACCCATGTTTTAAAGTCTGTCATTCGACCGGGGTAGAGTGTGGAGGAGCAGCAGAGGTGTGGAACCATGAGTTGGGAAATATACCAAGATGTTGAAAAGATTCTCTTGAGGGCCAGAGTTGCCAGTGTTAAAATTTGACAAGCTTATAGTCATTCCTACACATTTTCTCGCTATGATTCCAATCGTTTCGTCCATTTATCAATCTGAGAAGAAAAATTGAGGTGTCCAGCAGGCAAGGAATCTTTGAAAAATCTTGTGGAATCTAAAAGATTCCCTTGGAGGCTGTTTTTTACCGAGATAAAATGATGTCGACTTTATAGTCATTTTTTATAGAATTTCCCACGGAGCGTAGTGGTGTGCTCATAATCCTCATTTGAGTAGCGGATTTTTTTACCATCTTCAGGAAGAAACATTTGGGGAATCTTCAATATTCCCGAGGGTTCAGAATTTGATAGTGTCAAAAAGGGTCAAATTTTATAGTCGTTTGACATGATTTCGCACCATGAATTCAACAGTGCAGTCCATTTTGTTAGCTTTGTTAGCTGAGCTTTGAATTTTCCAACCATCCCCGAAAGTCGAGGTAAATGATGTAGTTATGCCATGTCTTTCTTCTGATTCGCTAAGATGATGTTCTTGTTGTCAAGATCATTATTACCATTATGTTTAAAGGATGCTTGTATGCCATGTCATGTGAGAATGTATTAGCTTGTAAATTTGAAGGAAGGCCCATTTGAGTGAGAGTTCCTATAAGGGGACGTCTCATGGAGAGACATGCCACTCTTATTGAGGGAATTTGCCCATATGAGTGAGATTTCCTGAGAACATCTTGTGGAGAGACATGCCACTCTAGTTGAGGGTATTTATCCTTGTAATGACAAAGAATGCACTATGTACTCATCATCATCTTGCAGCATTTAATGAAGCGACCTCCCTAATCTTGATACCAAGGCCCGGAAACGTAACCCACACTGGGTGAACTGCGATATGAATGTGTTTGTGTTCTTTGATGTGATGATTGTCGTTATGTTTCATCTTCTTTACAGTATGCACATGTGGCTTTTCATACTCTTTTACATGCAATTCTGCTAACATCATAGAAGTAAAAGGTCTTGGTTAATTCTAGTAGCTGAAGAGATCCAGATCAAGTTTGGCATCATAACAATCTTCTCGTTGATGTGAATTGCAAGTGTGAATGATTGAATGTGCAATAAGAAGGGAAATGGAGAACAACATAGATCTCTACGAGGACCTCCTCAGGATGGCATGCATGGTGGACATAATGTATGAAGATTATGAGAAGAAGATGGCAAGAGAGGAATGAGAGAAATAAAGAGCAGAGGATGATGCTTAATCTAACCCTTTGAGTGAACATTCTTCTTCTTCATTGTCTTCTCATCATTCAAATGAGGATATCAATCAAAATCTTCAAGCAGAGAATGTTGAATTGAGGAGGCTTCTATAAGAAGAGAAGGAGGAGAAGCATAGATTGCAGCTTCAACTACGAGGCAAGCAAGAGGACTTGGAAAAATTGAAGCGCAACAAAGGCTTAGCGAAGCCCTCATCACCTATTTCAGAATCAACAATTGAGGTAAACAATGTTGATCATTCTTTAGTTTCGTTTTCACATGATACTATTTCTGTTAGAAACATGGAGGTACCCATTTAAGGATTTGGCATGAGACTCCTTACCAAGATGGGATATAAAGAAGGATGACTTAGTGTTAGTGGCCAAGGAATGACTCAAACATTGGAGGTGGTACAAAGACCTCAATTCGCAGGTTTGGGATACACTGAAGGGGAGTGCTCAAATATGTCAGAAGATTCCAAGACATTGTTGAAACTGTTGAGAAAAGATAATTATGGGAACACATCACCATCCTCCCATGATGGTGCACCTTGCAGAGGAAGAGCTAAGGCAAGCTCTCATCATCAGAATTGCACCAAAGACAGTAAAGAGAGGTATAAACAATCTCAGTATTCTAGAGTTCATTTTGATTACAAGGATGTTTTTAATGATGAGCATAAATCATGGCATAGAAACTATGTAGTTTTTGTGGTTTACATAACCATGTAGTTGTTGAGTGTTGGAAGAGAATGGCAGCAAGAAAAAGGATGAGGCATGAAACACCTTTTCGCATCAGGGAAGGAATCAGGTTAAGTAGGTCTGGAGGAAGAAGACTTTTTGTATTCATTGCAATAGAGGTGGACATCAAAGAGCCACGTGTTGGAGGCTCCATCTAGAGCAACATCTTAAGGACAAAGCGCCCGTGCAGAAACCAGTTGGAAAAGATGTTCAACAAGAAAATCTGCCACACTCATAGTGGTTCACTTTGTTGAGTAAGAGATGGTTTTACTAGATATGGTAGCTTGTCATGGCTGCATAATGTAAATCATGTGTTGCGTTATAAATGTAAAAGTGATGATGTGTCCTCCAGTGCTTGTTAAAGCAACAATGATGTTTTGGCCTTTTATTGATAGTTGGGGTATTGGTTTCTATTCTGATGTAAACTTGACCAAAGAGTGCCTTATAAACTCTTGGCAAGTATGGGGATGTTTGGGTCATTATTTGTCATGTAATTGAGAATGTAATTTGCAAATATGTACTATAGGTTTGCAGAGGATGCAAGTGTCGGTTCATCACTTATGGCTCTGAAGGACAAGGGTGAAGGGGAAGGAAGGGTGACATGTTTGGACGCTTGTGGTGCAGACAATGTAACATAGTAGTTGCAAGTTATTCTCATGCTTTTGGAGGACCAAAATATCCTCAGTGGGGAGGAATGATCCAGGTGGCTCTAGACACACTTAGAATTCAATAGTGGCTATGGGAAAGCTCAAAAATAAAAGTCCTCAGATTGAAGTGAAACTAGCACCAGATCATAATGCTTGTTACCTTGATTCCAATGATGTGAATGACACTCAAATCCAAGTTTGTATGCTCAACTTATAGCTGGTCAAAGTTCGGGTCAAACTTGGCCATGTGGAAGTCTTAACGGGCAACAGTTTGGTAGCAACTTGGCACATGGAATCCGTCCACCGGAATGGGCGAACTTGTTTCCTATTTAATTTTTCTAGTGACTCTTAGAAATATGTCAAAAAAATTTGGACGATGTGTTATTATAAAACAAAAAATATATATAAAATGGGGGGGTGGCGAGCCACCCCACAACACAACTCTTATATACATTGTATTGGGTAGCAAGTGGTCAAACCCCGCCACCACATCACCTTGACTAGGCACATAGGTCCTTACCACAATCAATGAGGGGCTGGTGGGGATCAAACCCGCCCGGCCACATGGCTGGCCCGCTCAACGAGCGGCCCCATCCCATATGTTAACCATAACTCATCAATGTTTCATATTACAACATGTGGCCCCATACAATGCACCAAACAAATGGTTAACGCCATAGTTAATACGCCACTACCAAAACCTATGCCGCCAACCTTAAACAGTTCCAACGATTAACCATAGACAGCCGACGGAACTTGCCGCCATGGGTAATAAAACAAAACAACATTTATTTTTGGTCAAGTGGGGGTTAGAACCACCGACCTCCGCCCACCTAATCTCGGCCTTTGCCAACAGACCAAACAACGCATGTTATAAAGTCTACCCAAAAACTTATTTAAAAACCTAAATCTACCATTCGAATGGGGTAGAGCATGGAGGAGCGATGGAACCCTGAGCGATAGAGGTGTGGAACAATGAGCGGGGGAATATGCCAAGATGTTGAATAGATTCTCTTGAGGGCCATAGGTGTTAGTGTCAAAATTTGACAAGATTGTATTCATTCCTACATGTTTTCTCGCCAGGAGTCGAACCGTGTACTCTATTTCTCCATTTGAGTAGCAAAAATTCAGGTGTCTAACAGCAAGGAATCTTTTAAGAATCTTATGGATTCTAAAAGATTCCCTTATAGGTTGATTTTTTACGAAGACAGAATGATGCCGACTTTATAGTCATTTTTCACAGAATTTTCTAGTGAGTGCATTGGTGTGCTCAAAATCTTCATCTGAGCAACAGATTTTTCGACCATATTCAGGGAGGAATCTTTAGGGAATCTTCAAGATTCCCGAGGATCCAGAATTTGACGGTGTCAGAAAGGGGAAAAGCTTATAGTCGTTTAACATGATTTCGTGCCACGAATTTAATGGTGCAGTCCATTTCATTAGCTTAGCTTTTCATTTTCCATCCATACGTGAAAGTGGAGGTAAATTATGAAGTTATGCCATGTCTTTCTTCTGATTTGTTGAGATGATGTTCTTGTTGTCAAGATCCTTATTACCATTATGGTGAAAGGATGCTTGTATGCCACGTCATGTGAGAATGTATTAGCTTGTCATGTTGAAGAAAGGCCCATTTGAGTAAGAGTTCCTATAGGGGTCGTCTCGTGGAGAGACATGCCACTCTTGTTAAGGGAATTTGCCCATATGAGCGAGAGTTCCTGAGAATGTCTCGTGGAGAGACATGCCACTCTAGTTGAGGGTATTTATCCTTGAAATTATAAAGAATTTACTATGTACTCATCATCATATTGCAAAATTTAATGAAACGACCTCCCCACTCTTGATACCAGGGCCTAAAGATGTAACCCACACTGGGTGAACTTCGTTATCAATGTGTATGTGTTCTTTGATGTGATGATTGTCATTATGTTTCATTTTCTTTGTAGGATGCACATGTGGCTTTTCATACTATTTTACATGCAATTTTGCTAACATCACATAAGTAAAAGGTCTTGGTTAATTCTGGTAGATGAAGATATCCAGATCAAGTTTGGTATCAATGTGGTATTCTTGTTGATGTGAATTGTGAGTGTGAATTATTAAACTTGCAACAAGAAGGGAAATGGAGAACAATGGAGATCTCTATGAGGAACTCCTTAGGATGACACACATGGTGGACATAACGTATGAATATTATGAGAAGAATATGGCAAGAGAGGAACATGACAAAGAAATAGCAAAGGACGATGCTCCATCGACCCCCTTGAGTGAGCATTCTTCTTCTTCATCGTCTTCTCATCATTCAGATGAGGAGATCAATCAAAGTATTCAAGCAAAGAATGTTGAATTGAGGAGGCTTCTACAAAAAGAGAAGGAGGAGAAGCAAAGATTACAGCTTTAGCTACGTGCCATGGAAGAGGCCTCGGAAAAATTACAGCACAATGAAGGCTTAGTGAAGCCCTCATCACCTGTTTTAGAATAAACAATTGAGGTAAACAATGTTGATCGTTCTTCAGTTTAATTTTCACATGACATTATTTTTTGTTGGAAACATGGAGGTACCCATTTCAAGATCTGGCATGAGACTCCTTACCAAGATGGGATATAAAGGAGGAGAACTTAGTGTTAATGGCCAAGGAATGACTCAGTGATTGGAGGTGGTACAAAGACTTCAATTCACAGGTTTGGGATACACTGAAGGAGAGTTCTCAAAGGTGTCAGAAGCTTCCAAGACATTGTTGAAACGATCGAGGAAAGAGAATGATGGGAACACATCACCATCCTCCCATGATGATGCTCACTGCATAGGAAGAGCTAAGGCAAGCTCGCATCGCCAAAATTTCACTCTAGAGACAATCAAGAGAGGTATAAACAATCTCAGTATTCGAGAGTTCATTTTGATTACAAGCATGCTTTTAATGATGAGCAAAAATCATGGCATAAAAAACTATGCATTTTTGTGGTTTACATAACCATTTGGTTGTTGAGTGCTGGAAGAGAATGGTAGCAAAAAAGAGGATGAGGCATGAAAGGCCTTCTCCACATCAGGGAAGGAAGCAGGTTAAGCAGGTTTGGAGGAAGAAGACTTTTTGCAGTCATTGTAACAAAGGTGGACATCAAAGAGCCACGTGTTGGAGGCTCCATCCAGAGCAGTGCCTTAAGGACAAAGCGCCCGTGCAGGAACCAGTTGGAAAATATGTTCAACAAGTAAATCCACCACGCTCCTAGTAGTTCACTTTGTTGAGTAAGAGATGGTTTTACTAGATATGGTAGTTTTTCATGGTTGCATATTGTAGATCATGTGTTGTGTTAGCGCTTGAAATTTCACCTCAGGCTGAAAAAGGTAAACTCCAAGGCAACATCAAACCACTTAGCCTCGTAGCTAGCCCTACGGGGCAGGAGAGGGCTCTCTCCGGTCTATCTCGGTAAAGATCTTCAATGGGCGAGATAACCAATGTGGGAACACTGATTTTAGGCTAGTAAACTGATAAAAAAATTGATTTAGGGATTTTTAGGGTTTTGGTGGAAAATTGGGGAAAGGCAATTTTGGGTGCGGGGATTGGACACAGTTTTCGCAGGGGGTTCTTTGGGGCAAGGTAGGAGACTGTATTGATGCCTTTGAAAGATTTGAATGGATGAGAATGACTAATGAGGAGCTAAGGAGAGCAAGCAATCACCTTGAATTCTCCTTAAACAGCTGAAAACATTGATATTAAGCAAACTTAAAGGCAGAGCATAGCAACCATGAATTCTACCTTAACACTTCATTTGCCTAATTTGCAGAAGAAAAAGTAAGAAGATGATTCACATAACAAACTTACAAGTACAAAGAGAAACACACCATCAATACATGTAACCACAGGAATCCCAAAAAGGACTGCAAAACCCTGGTCTTTCTTCCTTTGCCAAAATGCAGTGATACAATCAGTAATACAATAGAAGCTTTCTCCCTCAAGAGTCCAACCTTTTCCAACCTCTGAAAATGACTAAGAAAGTACATAATATAGGCAAGCTAACACACTTCCTTGCTTCTAGGGGTCGAGCTCACTATCCTAGGAGCTGTTTCAACCAATTCCAAACTGAGC
>JABXJQ010000081.1_pt1 | contig 13400 bp, 4 predicted proteins | sample 7436221 | NCBI WGS metagenome assembly JABXJQ01 (sample SAMN14395755, study PRJNA613071) | wetland metagenome | isolation source: water sample H0 from high-altitude wetland | place: Chile: Salar de Huasco, high-altitude wetland | collected 2015-11-10
ACGCTGAAGCTCTCCTTATAACTATGACAAATCACAGAAGTCTCAATTCTACAAAAAAATTAAAATCAATCATTTCCAATTTAGAGAAAATTTTAGGGGCTAATATTCCATGATTTTTCGAAAAAAAAAATTCATTAATTTCCATTTTTCTAAAAATGAATTTTCCCAAATTTTATAGTATAAAATTATTTTACCTTAAAAAACAGTGATATTATATATTGTCTAATATAAAATAATTATAAACTAAACATTTTTACAAAATTATCATCAAACAATTTAAAATTTGGATATTTGGAACTAGTAAGATTCACCAAGGTTGTTAAAATTTAAGATAAACTTTCATCCTTAAAATTTTCCATGTTTTGATTATGGTTACTTATGTTGAACTATGACTTTTCATATCATGCCTTACTGTGATTCAGCATGTCTTTCGAGTCTTCAGGGAAAATGAATGGACCAACTATATGAGGAAATCATAACAGGTTTTGGAAATGGATGAGGAAGTTGACCTATTGTGACTATCTAACCTCCAAACCATCATCTAAGAAAAAGGAACAAACAAAGGATTGGAGATAAGAATAAAAGAAGAGGACAAGAACCAAGGTGAGAAGAGATTGTGAAGCTAGGAAGGAACAAAGGAACAACTGGTTATGTCTAGTGGTGAACATAAAATACATATGCAAAGTCAGAGTGCATAGTAATAATGTACATGTATTGTAAGAACATATTGATGTGTATATGAATCATAAATGAAAAAATTTTGTTGACTCTTATATTATTTCCTGTAACTCTCATTTCCTCACCGCGTTTGCTAAATTTTAAATTCTGTTAATAAAAGCATACAAGTAGTTGTGCACTATGTGGGCAGATATTGTGTTCTTATAGTTGAATATGTATAGGATTATATGGTCCCCCATGTTAATTGGTATTAGAGTTGGTTTAAGCTCCTAATATTAGTTTCTTGTGAGTTATTTTATCACACATTGTTGTGGAAAAAAATTGAGAGGATTTGTTTAGAAAAATTGTTGGAAGGCAAGTTGTGAGAGACCAATCCTAGCCAAGGCCACTAGATGTTAGTCAAGTAGAGGGTCACTACACAATTTGTAGAAATTCCATGAGGTAGACAAGCATGGGGAGATTTGAGGAAATGAGAATTGGAGGAATTGAGTAAAATAATAGAGGATCTAGAAAATAAGAGACTTGGTGATGTTGAAGCAAACTCAAATTTGAAAGATGGGATTGAAGAAGAGAGAAATGCTAAGAAAGTGGAGTTGTTATTATGTTTTATTCATTTCTAAAGGACAGAGGTAGCACAAAGGTGGAAGTTCCATGACATGATGGTAATTTAACGACTAAGACTCTCATTGACTAGATAGGGGAGCTTGAAAGGTACCTTGAGTATGAGAATGTTAAAAACCTTAATTACATTTTATTTTCCTTGAAAAATTTAAAGGGGCATGCTACACTTTGGTGGAATATGCTACAAAAGGACATTGTAGACAACTGGTAGGAGAATATTAGAATCTAGAGGAAGATGGTGAAAAAAATTAAGGAGAAATTTCTATCTACTAATTATAAAAATAATTTATGTAAGCAAGTAAAAAACTTAAGGTATAAAGAGTTTCTTGTTCAATAGTGTAATAACCTAGATTTTATCCCCACATTCCAATATATATGCACATATGATTCTTAGGCTGGTGAGATGCGTTTTGTTAAGGCCTAAATTCCTGTATGTATAAATTTATAAATCTGTTGTACAAGTGTACATGTGTATTTTAAGGCTAGGTTGCTTCTATGGTTAGATTTGAGAGCTTATGAGTTAAAAGGCTAGCAATCCTATCAAATATAACCTATAAATTCATATTTGTTAATAGATGACACCATAGCCATATATCACAAGACAAAAATAGTATGAGGGTGAATGAATCCACGAGAGTGAAAGGTGAGGGGTGGAACTAAGACATGGTTCCTAATCCAAATAACTATCAACGATATAATATTCTTAAAATAACTTTATGGGATGATATTGTAATATATTTTAATATAATATTAGTTATCCCCAACTATAAATAAAAGATAAATGGATCCTTCATTTCCATTAGAGGTTATTAGGGGATAACTATGGTGTTGTTCTAGGGAGAACTAGAGGACCCATGGCTATTGCACCCTAAGGACCCTAGTGTATCTTGGTATGATTTCACATCTCCTTGGGTTTCCTAAGGGAAGGATGAGTCCATGGAGGGAGAAGTGTAGGTACAAGTGTACCCATATGGACCTAAATAGTACTTGAAGACTATTGAGGGAACTTGGAACTTCTGGAAGCCATAAGGCTCTTATACATCTTTGGCCAACAACGTTGGAAACCCATGCATGGGTTGTGGCACACAAAAATGTAATAAAAGTGTAGATAACAGGGTGCACTACCTTGGGTTGTGTGGTCTTATGGGGATGTAAGGCTATTGGTTGGTGGCTACTTGGGTTTGGTACCATGGCCTTATTCATGTTCAACACTAGTTATGTGTCATAGATAGCTTTAGGTAAGCCATTGTATGTGTGGTCATGGCCCCAACTAGAGGGTGATGCTTTCTTGAGAGATTAGGAGAAACATGGTCTATGGTTGGATGGTATTTCCTAAATCTACACCTAGTTAGTGAATTTTATCAATTAAGTTCTAAAAAACTATTTTATGGCATACTTGTAATCTATGGTTTATGGTTTTTCACGCATGGAATTATGGTGTCCCTCCATTATGTGTGTGTGTGTGTGCATGAGTGTGTAATATTGTATAATTATGGTATCAGTGTTAGAGTTAGAGGCATCACTCTAGAAGGGTGGCTAAGGGGGTGTTACAAGTGGTATAAGAGTCTAGGTTGCAACATTGGAATTGTATGGGCCAAACACAGAGAGAACAAACATGGATTATAGGGTATATCTACAACATGGGGGCTTCACTCAATGAACCTTCAACATATCACATGCATTCATGGCATATTAAAAAATACCTCTAAAAATCACATTATTTAACCCCCTACCAATACAAACCCAATACGCCTTCCCAGTTTAAAAACCCATAATTTCACTAGATATTATAGGTATCCATTTTTTGATTAACATTTTTTATACCGCTTTATATTTTTTCATTAACTTTGAGCTCCATTTTTTATACCTGTCACTATAAAAACCATTTACCCCTATATATTATGCAATATATTATGTCATTTTTTTCCTCAATATATATCCCCCAATATGAACCCACCTGGTATGGTATTGCTCCCCCAATGTAGACCCTATGATCTACAAACTATTTGAAAAACTATCCAAACCATTTTTTATTCCTTGAATGCTATAATTTCAAGTTTTGTAGTATTCTAATGGCTATTTGAAGTGGTAAGTTGGTTTGTATGTTAATATTGAAAACTAGGATTGAATATGTAATTCCTATGTGCAATGGTTTTATTTTTATGCACGATAAATGTTTGGGAATCAATGAATGGCATGACGTGTTTCAAAATATACTTGAATGATAAACAATTGCATGGATTGTCATAATAACAAGGGGAGTTGTGATGTAGCAAGTCCCTGCCAATGTTAATTGATGAAAATAAAATTCACATGCGGAATATGGCTCCTGTAATAGCACCTTGCACTATATGATCATAATTAGGATCCTCATGTGTCCATGCCAGATTTTTTCTTGTCAATGCCCTTGCAAGGGCTGTGTTTTTAGTTTCACCCTACTATAAATTCTATTCCAAGGATGGCACAAGTGGTACACCTCCTCATTGTTTTGCATTTGTTTGTGAGGATATTGGTGACAAACTAAAGGAGATAATTTTGGCAGTTGTTAGGGCATTTTAAAATTTCAATAACTACTCCAGAAGAATATATATTCTCTCACCCAACCTCATCTTTTTGTGCCTGACTATCTACTTCCTTTCCCACCTCATAAGTAGGTTATGGCATTGCAACTAATTCTTACTTGAGCAACTAATTGATTTTGTGTGAAATGTTAAAACTAAATTGGTTGTCATATGTGTGGGGTCATTATTGCCCTAGAAATAAATATTTGGGAAAAATTAGGTTTCTTGCCTTAGAAATAGAAATTATAGAACAAAATAGGAAAAATAAAATAACAACGAACTAATTTCTTACATCCCTAAACTTTTCCATCAACATAATAAGTATTAAATTTTCTAGACTATGTTTTCCTTATGTCCAATAAATTATGAATTTGGAATCGCCCAACACTTGTATATTATTAGCACCTCTATCCAAAGTGAGTTTAAATAACAAAAAAAATGCATACAACTCTATTATAGTGTTAGTTCCAGGCCAACATATTGATTTGAATGTTATAATGGTTTCTTTTCAAATAAAGGATACCTCCTACAAATTACTTGAAAACCTTGACTTGCTCCATGAGAGTAATCCCATGCCTTAGAGTGATCAATATATAGATCTTCAAGAACTCTAGGATTATTATGAGCCTTAGGTTTCCAAAAACCCTAGATGCATAACTAGCTACATGAATTGCCATGAATTGACAAGAGATCTTTGCCTTCAAATAAGATATCAGTTCTAGCAAGCCAGATGTTTCACACTATATTCCTAGAAAAATCCCTATTCTCGTTAATAGATTCATCTTCGTACCACCCTTTAAAGAAATTAGAAATACCACCTTCTACTCATTTCTTATAAACAATTATTTCTTTTTTGTAATATCTCTATTATTGTCATTTATGTGTTTACAAATAATTTGCGTCATTGATACGATAGTCTCACCTTGCATTTGCATAGACTTCATTTCAATTTTATCAGATGATGGAAATGGGAATGTAACATGTTCAAAGACATAACATTCTTCCTTTGAAAACAATTTCCAACTCTAAATATACTCATGCATCAGGAACTCATTGCAAAATTTACATAATCATATCAAAGCTTTTAATTGAAACAACCTAAAAAGGTTATCATCTCAGACATAATTTCTAGCTTCCTTTTATGTCAAGATCAAAATGTGACTTTAGTTGGTAGAATATCAAGATACTATTAAATCTAGGAAATACTAAATAGATCTACAGAATTGACCAAAAATTGGAATTGGTGTATTTTGAACTAATATAATTAAAAAGAATCAAATCAAATCTTAGTCTTTAGACATTTGAAAAGGCAAATGGAAGCATGTGTTACTGGTTGATGAGATGGCATTGATTACCAAACTTTATATTGTTATCAAAATTTATGCATAGTGAAAAACATACACACCTTTTATAATAAAGCAAGCTCTAAACATGGAAAGAATCCATTTTAATTTTAATCTACAGATATCCTTCCCAAAGTAATTTTTTGCACAAATCTATCAATCCATCAATCTCTTTCCTCAAACGTTCTCACTTTCTAATAAACAACACAATGGAATGGAATACATGGGAAAGATAAACGTGAATCACATTTTATTAATAAGATTTACATATTTATAAATTTCGTTGTGACCCTTGGTCTTCATATACCAAGTGGTATCTTCGACTCCGGTGACTATTCACATTCCACACCAAACCTTAGCAGATTAGTTGTCAAACATTCCCTCGCTTAGTCTAAAGGGGTATATACAAGTTCAGGAAGAGAGTTATAATACAAAAATACAACTATGCATCACAATAGTAGGTTGAATGTGCTCTAGAAGATGATTACATAAGGTGGGACAACTCGAGGTCTCAACCAATTATTGTTTAAGGATGACCACCAACACTAGAACACTTAGTGTAGTTCCTGGAACTCTTCCAAATATGGCAAGAAAATGAAGTCTTCTGCTAGTGGATCTGTTCCCTATTATTTTGAAAAGGGAGACAATTAGGGTCTCAACCTAGAACGCTTGTCTCTGGTTCCAACTCTGAATTTGGGTATGATTGTCTCTGCCTGAAGGTTTAGGTAGTAGGTTCAAGCTGTGGCTCAAGCTCGCTTGATTTATCTTTGAAAATTGTAGATGACTGTCAATTCCACCCCTTTTAGATACAAGGTTAGAATATGAAGAGATCTCGATTGCAGGACTTTTCAATGTTCGAGGACAAATCATGTTGTATGAGCGAAATATTTTTTTGGTCATTGAAACCCATTGTCAGGGTGCGATCTATCCAAATTGAATATTTGTTCCTTGTAGGAGGCTTGTTTTAAAGCATCTGTTTGAAGAATGAGTGTTCTAACCCCAATGCTTGCATGGATGAAGATCAAAACAATGACCTTTCACATGGCCAACTCTATCACAATGTTGGCATTTCACAATTTGTTGTTGTGGAGCAGGAACAAGTGAATATGAAATATCATGCAAAACCCCATTGCTATGAAAGTAGATGGGTTTGGAGTAGTCTAGAGTGTGAAGAGAAACCTCCTTATCATATCCAAGCCCTATTTTATGCTAGTTGTCGAAAATCTCTTCCCAAGTTCTGATGATGGGCTTGGGAAGTGTAGCCTAAATATCGGCATTTGCATGCAACCCTACTATTTCAATGACTTGATTAGGTTTTGGAGGTTTATAGTAGTTTGTCTCACATTCAAATAGATAATTATTTAAAAAAAAATTAGAATGATGCTCACGCTATTGTAACTCATCTTCTTGAAGTTGAGACTCAAGCTGCAAGAAATAAATCGTATATGTTGCATTTTGCAAACATATTTTAATGTCGAAAAGTATGTCTTTGCTAATTTTTACTTATCATGATCAACAAAGTGTAATAGATTTTGTCGGAACTCTAATGCCTTAGTAATTCTAGGATTATCTCAGTAAAAAATAAAATCCTAGAAATGCACTTCTATCAATTCCAAAATCTTCTTTTACTATGAGCTATGAACACAGATGGAGTTGGGCCCTAAATAATCAAACTACTTGCAGCAAAATTCTAATATATATCCATAAACATGTTAAACAATAGAGACCCATCATACCAAGGTGCATGTATAACCAACATCGACTTTGCATCATTCAACGATCAACTAAATTCAATAAAAATATAATACCAATGCAAAAGCTAGGGGTTGAACACACCATAGGCTCACATTACACCTTTACACAGTATTCATACACTGAATGCAACATATCATATGAATCGAGTGCAACACATAGGAGTAACATTGACTTTGACTTCACCATCATTACAAATTACTTAATTAAAATACCATATTGGTGGGCATTGCAAAGACTGCTTTATATGATTAATACAAGTTGAGCCAAATTTGGATTTGAGAACCAGTAAGTTTCGACAACTAACTTGGCATAACAACAAAGCACGTAGGTGATTGGACCCTCAAAAACCACTTTTGTCAGGGAACATCTCTGAAGCAGTTTTCCAAAAATCTATTTTATCTGTACTCTCATCTACTAGCTTCCTTTATAATTTTATGCATATCGAGGGTTTGTGGATTCTCTTTGGAGATAGTCGTGCCAACTCATTCAATGTCGAGCGGGGCACACTGCATGTTACTTCCTACTAGGTTCTTTGTTTATTCCTTATTTTCTCGAAAAGTCTGACCATATGATTCATTGATCTGGGAATGACGAACTTTTAATAATTCTTGAATACTAGGGATAATATTGCACTCCCTTCACCTTCGGTTGGATTATTGATGGTGCCTAGTGCTATATATATAAACATAAACAAACTCAAACATCTTTACCATCAATTGTATAGATGGCTTTGAGAGAGAGACTCATTTGGAAAACCAAGAACTTTTAGACAGATGTGAGAATTCAAAAATAGTTTCTCTTTTTATCATAATAATATAATCTCAGTTTATTTTGAATCAAAACAGTAACAATTTTGATCAATCATGATGCTCTTTAGTGCAAATAAATGAAATCATTGTGGTTGACCATCACATGATTAGTTTTTCTAGGAAACCAATAATAGATGCTTACTAGAAAGGTGACAATAGATGTGTCTTGAAGCAGTTGGGCCCATAGTGTTTACCCATAGAAAAAATAATTATCAACAAGGACATTTTTTCTCCTATTGAAAAGTCAGGTCTTCTGTTCTCAGTCTTGTTTGATGTAGGTACTAGAATTCCTCATTTTCTTTGACAGTGGATCAGTCGACATATCTATTATTTCGAGGGCTCTTTGCAGTGCAAGAGGTGAAAAATAAAGTAGAATGAAAGAAATTATTTGCGATGATGGATAGACAAAGAAACGGTTGCCAAAAATGGACACCTTGGGACCGGGAGTCATTTAAGTGAATGCATAAATTTTAGGTATGCAGAGAGAGAGGCATATTGTTCTTCAAGACTACACAAAACAATATATTACATGATCATGTGCATTTGGTAGCCACGATGGATGGGTCTGTTTCTACAAACCTTGGGTTGTGTGGCTATTGGTTGGTGGCTATTTGGGTTTGGTACCATGGCCTTTTTTATGTTCAACGCTAGTTATGTGCCATAGATAGCTTTAGGGAAGCCATTGTGTGTGTGGTTATGGCCCCAACTCGAGGGTGAAAACTCGAGGGTGACCCATTGTTGAGAGATTAGGAGCAACATGGTCTGTGGTTGGGTGGTATTTCCTAGATCTGCACCTAGTTAGTAAATTTTATCAATTAAGTTCTAAAAAACTATTTTATAGCATATTTGTAATCTATGGTTTATGGTTTTTCACACATGGAATTATGTTGTCCCTCCATTATTTGTGTGTGTGTGTGTGCGAGTGTGTAATATTATACAATTATGATATCAGTGTTAGAGTTAGAGGCATCACTCTAAAAGGGGGACTAAGGGGGTGTTACAAGTGGTATAAGAGCCTAGGTTGCAACATTGGACTTGTATGGGCAAAACACAGAGAGAGAAAACATGGATTATAGGGTATATCTACAACATGGGGGATTCACTCAACGAACCTTCAACATATCACATGCATTCATGGCATATTAAAAAATACCCTTAATTTGACTACATAATAGAAAACACCTCTAAAAATCACATTATTTAACCCCTACCAATACAAACCCGATACACCTTCCCAATTTAAAAAACCCATAATTTCACTAGATATTATAGGTATCTATTTTTTCATTAACATTTTTTATACCCCTTTATATTTTTTCATTAACTTTGAGCTCCATTTTTTGTACCTGTCACTATAAATACCATTTACCTCCTATATATTATGCAATATATTATGTCATTTTTTCCTCAATATATATCCCTCAATATGAACCCACCTGGTATGGTATTGCTCCCCCCAGTGTAGCCTCTGTGATATACAAACTATTTGAAAAACTATTCAAACCATTTTTTATTCCTTTAATGTTATAATTTCAAGTTTCTTAGTATTCTAATGGCTATTTAAAGTGGTAAGTTGGTTTGTATATTAATTATGAAAACTAGGATTGAATATGTAATTCTTATGTGCAACGATTTTATTTTTATGTGCGATAAATGTTTGGGAATCAATGAATGGAATCACGTGTTTGAAAATATCCTTGAATGATAAGAAATTGCATGGATTTTCATAATAACAAGGGGAGTTATGATGTAGAAAGTCCCTACCACTGTTAATTGAAAAAAATAAAATCCACAAGTGGAATATGGCTACTGTAATAGCACCTTGCACTATATGATCATAATTAGGCTCCTCATGCATCCATTCCAAAGTTGTTATTGTCAATGCCCCTGCAAGGGCTATGTTTTTAGTTTCACCCTACTATAAATTTCATTCCAAGGATGGCACAAGTGTTACACCTCCTCCCACTTTAACCGTCGTTGTTTTGCATTTGTTTGTGAGGATAATGGTGACAAAATAAAGGAGATCATTTTGGTAGTTGTTAGGGAATTTTAAAAATTCAACAAGTATTCTAGAAGAATATATATTCTCTCACCTAGCCTCTTCTTTTTGTGCCTGACTATCTACTTCCTTTTCCACCTCAGAATCAGGTTATGGCATTGTAACTACTTCTTACTTGAGAAACTAATTGATTTCATGTGAAATGTTAAAACTAAATTGGTTTTCATATGTGTGGGGTCTTTACTGACCTACAAATAAATATATTGGAAAATTTAGGTTTGTTGCCTTGAAACAAAAATTATGGAACAAAATAGAAAAAGGAAAAATAATAACGAACTAATTTCTTACATCCCTAAACTTTTCCATCAGCGGAATAAGTATTAAATTTTCTAGACTAATTTTTCCTTATGTCCAATAAATTTTGAATTTGGCATCTCCCAACACTTGTATACTATTAGCACCTCTATTCAAAGTGAGTTTAAATAACAATAAAAATGCATACAACTCTATTCTAGTGTTAGTTCCAAGCCAACATGTTGATTTGAATATTATAATGGTTTCTTGTCAAATAAAGGATACCTCCTAAAAATTACTTGAAAACCTTGACTTTCTCCATGGGAGTAACCCCATGCCTTAGAGTGATCAATATATAGATCTTCAAGAACTCTAGGATTCTTATGAGCCTTAGATTTCGAAAAACCCTAGATGCATAACTAGCTACATGAAATGCCATGAATTGACAAGAGATCTTCGCCTTCAAATAAGATATCATTTCTAGCAAGCCATATGTTTCACACAATTTTGCTAGAAAAAGCCCTATTCTCATTAATAGATTCATCTTCGTACCACCCTATAAAACAATTAGAAATACCACCTTCTACTCATTTATTATAAATAGTTATTTCTTTTCTGTAATATCTCTATTATTGTCATTTATTTGTTTACAAATAATTTACCTCATTGGTACGATAGTCTCACCTTGCATTTGCATATACTTCATTTCAATTTTATTAGAGGATGGAAATGGGAATGTAACATGTTCAAAGACATAGCATGCTTCCTTTGAAAACAATTTACAACTCCAAATTTAGTTATGCATCAGGAACTCATTGCAAAATTTACATAATCATATCAAAGCTTGTAATTGAAACAACCTAAAAAGGTTATAATCTCAGACATAATTTCTAGCTTCCTTTTATGTCAAAATCAAAATGTGACCTGAGTTGGTAGAATATCAAGAAACTATTAAATCTAGGAAATACTAAGTAGATCTACAGAATTGACCACAAAATTGGAATTGGTGTATTTAGACATATTATAATTAAAAAGATTAAATCAAATCTTAGTATTTGGACATTTGAAAAGGAAAATGGAAGCATGTGTTACTGGTTGATGAGATGGAGTTGATCACCAAACTTTATATTGTTATCAAAATTTATGCATAGTGAAAAACATACACACCTTTTATAATAAAGCAAGATCTAAACATGGAAAAAATCCATTTTAATTTTAATCTAGAGATATCCTTCCCAAAATAATTTTTGCACAAACCTATCAATCCATCAATCTCTTTCCTCAACGTTCTCACTTTCTGATAAACAACACAATGGAATGGAATAGATGGGAAAGATAAACTGACTCACATTTTATTAATAAGATTTACATGTACTTATAAATTTCCTTGCAACCCTTGGTCTTCATATACCAAGAGTTCTCTTCGATTCCGGTGACTGTTCACATTCCACACCAAACCTTAGTGGATTAGTTGTCTAAGATTCCCCCCCTTAGTCGAAGGGGTATATACGAGTCCAAGAAGAGAGCTATAATACAAAAATACAACAATGCATCACAACTCAAGGTCTCAACTGATGATGGTTTAAGGATGACCACCAACAATAGAAGACTTAGTGTAGTTCCTGGAAATATTCCAAATATGGCAAGAAGTTGAAATCTTCTTCTAGTGGATGTGATCCCTATTATTTTGAAAAGGGAGATAATTGGGGTCTCAACCTAGAATGAGTTTCTCTCGCTGCAACTCTGAATTTGGGTATGATTGTCTCTGGCTGAAGGTTTAGGCAGCAGGTTCAATCTCACTTGATTTATCTTTGAAAATTGTAGATGACCATCAATTCCACCCCTTTTATATACAAGGTTAGAATATGAAGGGATCTCAACTGCAAGAATTTTCAATATTCGAGAACAAATCATGTTGATGAGCGAAATATTTTTTTGGTCATTGAAGCCCATTGTCAGGATGCGATCCATCCAAGGTCAATGATTGTTCTTATAGGAGGCTTTTTGTTAGATCATATGTTTGAAGAATGAGTGTTCTAACCACAATGATTGCACAGATGAAGATCAAAACAATTATCTTTCACATGGCTAACTCTATCACAATGTTGGCATTTCACAATTTGTTGTTGTGGAGAAGGAACAAGTGAATATGAAATATCATGCAAAACCCCATCGCTATGAAACTAAATGGGATTGGAGTAGTCTAGAGTGTGAAGAGAGTCCTCCTTATAATATCCAAGACCTATTTTATGGTTGTTGTCGACAAGCTCTTTTCCCAAGTTTTGATGATGGGCTTGGGAAGTGCAGGCTAAATTTCGGCATGTGCATGCAACTCTACTATTTCAATGACTTGATTAGGTTTTAGAAGTTGATAGTAGTTTGTCTCACATTCATATAGACAACTGTTTAAAAAAAAGTTTAGAATGATGCTTATGCTACTGTAACTCATCTTGTTGAAGTTGAGACTCAAGTTGCAAGAAATAAATCTTATCTTGTGCATTTTTCAAACAAATTTTAATGTCAAAAGGTATGTCTTTGCTAATTTTTACTTATCATGATAAAAAAAGTGTGTTATATTTTTTTGGAACTCTAATACCTTAGTAATTCTAGGATTATCTCAGTAAAAAATAAAATCCTAGAAATGCACTAATATCAATTCCAAAATCTTCTTTTACTATGAGTTGTGAGTGAATTCAAAAATCTTCTTTTACTATGGGTTGTGAGGAGAGATGGAGTTGGGCCCTAAATAATCAAAATACCTGGAGAAAAATTCTAATATATATCTATAAACATGTTAAACAATAGAGACCCATCATACCAAGTTGCATGTATAACCAACACTGACTTCGCATCATTCAACGATCAACTCAATTCAATAACAATGCAATACCAATGCAAAAGATAGGGGTTCAATGCACCATGGGCTCACATTATTACACCATTATGCAGTATTCATACACCGAATGCAACATACCATATGAATCAAGTGCAGCACATAGGAGTAACATTGACTTTGAATTCAACATCGTTACAACGTACTGAATTAAAATACCACATCGATGGACATTGCAAAGGTTGCTTTATATGATTAATGTAGGTCGATCCCAATTTGGATTTGAGAACCGGTAAGTTTCAACAAATAACATGGCATAGCAACAAAGAACATACGTGATTGGGGCCTCAAAAACCACTTTTTTCAAGGCACATCTTTGAAGCAGTTTTCCAAAAATCTATTTTATGTGTACACTCATCTACCAACTTCCTTTATAATTTTATGCATATCGAGGGTTTGTATTGGTAGGGGTTAAATAATGTGATTTTTAGAGGTGTTTTCTATTAT
>JABXJQ010000082.1_pt1 | contig 13312 bp, 12 predicted proteins | sample 7436221 | NCBI WGS metagenome assembly JABXJQ01 (sample SAMN14395755, study PRJNA613071) | wetland metagenome | isolation source: water sample H0 from high-altitude wetland | place: Chile: Salar de Huasco, high-altitude wetland | collected 2015-11-10
AAATACATATTTTCTATATTATTAGCCTTTATATGCGTTAGCGCAAAGGCACAGATAACAAACAGCCAGGAGATAATCTTCACGGACACAATAACAATGACAACATTGAAATTTGATGGCATTGGTGGTAGTGGCAATTTTATCATCTTCGATAGCTCTGACAGCATATTAGAACGCAGCACAGGCATTGCCTATATAGACAGCAGCAAGTGGGAATTAACAGGTGCTAACATAGCAAACAAGAACAGTGGGCATGTATATATTGCAGGTGCATTGAGTGTGTTTAATGATGGAGATGTGAAGATAGTGACAGATGCAGCAAGTGATAGCGCAACGGTGGGAGGTATGTATGACATTAACGTAACACCTGTGGGCAATGTAAGCACAGGAGAAGATGATTTGATGACGTTCACTATTCCGGCGGGTGCATTAGGTGATAATGGTGATATGGTGAGGGTAGAAGGTTTTGGCACATTCGCTGCCAATGCGCAGAGCAAAACTATTAAGCTATATTTTGGCACAACACAAGTGGGAACGGTGGTGGGAACATCAGCCTTTAACGCAATAGATTGGAGATTTACGATAACAGGTGTGAGAACGGGAGCGAGTACAGGTGTTGTTGTAAGCACAATATTCGTTGACAGCATGGCAATAACGAATTACAGCGCTGTGAGTGATGCTTTTAGCGGCACATATCAGGTGAAGGCAACAGGAGAGGCATCGAGTAATAACGACATACAGCAGTTGTTTATGAATGTAGAATATTTCACAAAGCCCGACTAAATGTGTATAGAGACAGGTAAATTACAAGAATACGAGCTATGGGTGGTGATAGCGCAGATGTTAGCCGAAAAGAGTGGCTATCCTCTGTATAACCCTTATAGCATAAGCAGGAGAGATTTAATACAATACGTAGCGGAACACATAAATTGCATAAAAACATGAGCTATCCATACCAACATTTAACAGACCAAGACACGGCAAGCCTATTAAGAATAATAGTGGAAAAGCTATGCTGCATAAGCGACCATCCCGTGCCTCAATACACGACAACAGAACGCAACGCCCTCACAGACGTGCCTCTCGGAAAAATAATATATAACACATCAACAAACAAGCTGAATGTATATACAGGTTCATGGGAAGCAATAACATCTGTATAATATGCACCTACTATTTGTATTTGGCACTTATCTGCTATCCACCATTAAGCACACAACAACTTATTTGGGAGACAACCCACATGTAGGGCTTGTAGGTTGGGCAAGCACAACGGTGATAGGAGAGATAACATCTTCATTCCACTTTCAACTGTTACAGGAAATATCTCTTGTAATTGGTATTATAATAGGTGTGAGTACAATATATGGGTTCTTAAAGAAAGAAGGGCTATTTTTATTTATATTGGATTGTGTATTACTAATTGTCTTTCAACACCTGCTGTAAAGGAAACAAGATATGTTATCGTTCCTGTTGTGCCATTAAAGCTAATGTTTGCATTTGTTCCTGCTGATTGGCATTTTACGCCGTCAACAAAGAATGTGAAGTCTGCTGTCGTTAGTCCTATGAGGTCTGTATCTACAAGGCTTGTTTCTCCAACGCCCACTGTTGACACACTACCGCCGTTAGAACACATATCTGTGTAGTCGGCAATAATGCTCCATTCGCCATCCACTCCACTGCCATGTAACACCCATGAATGTCCTCTCACCAACACCTTGCTTGCTGCACCTTCAATTGTCTCTCCGCTAAAGGCAGAAACAGTGACAGCGTATGTTGTGTTGCAATTATCCACTCTTTTCAGGACAATTATCCTGTTGGCATTATAGCCGTTTGCATCAGCAAGCTCAGGAAGCGTTACAGCTACATTGCTTGTTTTAGCATCTATACGATAGGTGAGCTTTAAATCACTTGGGTCTGCTGTGGCTAAATTAAGGGCTGCCGCATCGCTACTATCTCCTATACCCGCTCCTAACCCGTTAGACACCTTTAAATCTGCTTCAAGTTGCACCTGCTCTTCCGTATGCACTTGCATAACGTCACCATTAAATACAACATATCCCTCTCCATCACATTGTCTTATCCCTTCTGTATTTTCAAAATAAAGGTCATTCTTAATAGGGCAATTACAACTATTTCCTGTACGAGGTATTAATTCTTCTGCTAAGAAGTCTATCACCTCTTGCAATGTAGCAGAGGCAGGCGGTGTAGCATTCGCATTAGGCGCACACCATGAGCTTCCATCTATTACGCTGTCTGTCTGTAATGTGCATATAGCCGTGTCTATGTCTGTAAAGACAGTGGACAGGGTATCACCTGCACTACTACCTATACATGTAAGGTTAGTGGCTATTGTTATATCGTTTATGTCACATTCACAGCCACATGGCGTTGTGGAAGAAGGTGCTTTTATAGTTTCTAAATTACCTGTGGTACATCCCATTTAAAAGTATTTGGCGATTTTGCATTCGATGCAATCGAGGCTTGTGCATGTAAGTTCTGCTTGGCATAATAGCCATTCAAAGTTCATCAGGACAAGGACACTTGCTGTAAGGTCTTTGTTAGGTTTCCCTATACGTCCGTATGAATTTGCTTTGCATTGTCTGTTAGCAATGGCATATTGCACTTGTTCTAACAGGCTTTCACGTTGCTCTATTGCGCTCACAGAGCAAAAATATACATTCTAAAATGTAAGGGCTATAAATGTGCGTTGGGGAATGTATTTTCTGTACGTATAATACGTGTGTTCAGAAAACAATGGCGTAAGAGGTTGTGTTTTAATGTGTTGGGAGGGTAAAATACATATTCTATGTTGGCAGCAATTTTAAGGACGCTCATGTAGCTCATAAAGTATTGCAACGCCAATCTTAAACCATATCTGTATTGTCATTACTCTCAAGTGTTGGTAGTGTTCAGTCATATCTATAACCTGTATTCCAAATTGGCGTTTGCTGAATTTCGCTTTTGCCAATCTTATCTTGCGAATAGAAAAACTGCTGCCAACATCACCCTTGCGTAATGCGGGCAGACGTGGTATATTGTTATTTTTTGCCATTTATAAAGTTTTGTGGTTCATTCAAGTTTTCGTTTTCTAACATAATTTTATCTTAATTTAAAGTTTTGTAATTCTAAATCCCCTCGTTATAAGAAAAAGGCGCAGCGAATGCAGACTCGGATTAACCTGCTGGCTTTTCTATGGAGTGCCTCGCATTCTCGGTTCTACCGTGCAACCCTCACCAATAATCGCCACACCTATCCCTGAATATCTTTATTCCACCGTTCCCTGCAAATCAACAATAATTCCGTCTAATTTGTCAAGCAATTCCTGACGCTGCGCCTCTGTGCCTCCGTCATTTAATATTGCCTCTAATTCAACAATGGAAGCACGTAAGCCCGCTATGGCTGCTGCCACCTGCTCTTGCTCTGCGTCTAATGCTGTCTGTAATAATTCTACCTTTTCCTGTAATTCTGTAATTGATGCCATGATTGTTCTGTTTTTTTGTATGATGTAAATTGTTAATAGTATGAGAAATATTATTTCCATTGCGCAAAGATACTAATTATGTCTTGCATTTACAACATTTTCATCGCTTGCCTCTATTCCCCATGCAGTGACAACAAGGTAGTGCTTTTTGTCTTTAAATAAAACAGGCATTAACACCACAGGGTCAGGTATGTTTAAAATTTTATGTCCCTTTACCTCTCTACCTTCCATATTAAAATCTTTCAATGGTGCAGCAATTTCTAATATACTTTTATATCTTTTAATTTCACCGCCCATCGAAGGTAGGCACATTGTAATAACATCGCCATGCTTATAATAATGACTTTGTTCAAATCTATCGCTATTAAAATATTTATCACAACCTTCTTTATCAAAATATTTATATTTTACGGGCATCCTACCCACACCTATTCCCCACGTAGTTTCTTCCACCATATACACCTCGTCTTTTTCATTTATGGAAAATTGCTCAATGTGCTTTAGGTTTTTATCTGGCACATCCCCTATATATCTATCAATAGCCCCATAAATAAGCCCATATTTCGCACATATTTTCTTCACACTTTCTTCTACGATAAATTTGTAATTAGGATATTTAAAGCTGAAATAATTTATTGCCTCCACTAAATCCTCTTTGTCCTTATTCTCTTTCTTTAATCTATCTATACGCTCAATTTCAGCTTCGGCTTCCTTCACCTCCTTTGTGTTGGTGAAGCCAATAGCTTTTAGCTTTTCTGATTTGTCAATTATTTTTTGCTTGTCTGTGTCTAATGAATAAGCAATCTTAGCGTCTGCTAATAGCCTGTCCACCTCTGTGTAAAATGTTTCGTGAATTTCTTCTATCATCTGATTGATAGACGGTTTTTTAAATAGCTTCATCATGTTGTTTATATTTTATAATGCAAAGATACACATTTTAATCTTTGTAAGGGTCATAAGTATCACTTCCAGCCATTGCAACACCAATAGGATGTAATTCGTGTAAAATTTTAATTGTGTTTCCCATATATCCTAACACCTCTTTCAAATTCTTATAACACTCAGGTGCTTCATCTGCGCCTGCACCACGCAATTCAATTTTATTATCCATCATTGTTCTTATAACTGCTTCAAAATTAACTTTTCCTTTTGCAATTATCGTAGGACGTTTTATGCCTAATTCATCTCTTATCCATTTCTTTTTACCTGCGGCTTCTGTCCTACTCATTACCCTTCCTGCACCATGCACAGTTGAATATAATGTTTCTTTAGACCTATCGCTTTCAACGCCTTCAATTATTACGGAAGTGTCTAACATATTTGCGCCAATAAAGCCTAACTGTTTTGGAAATGCAGGCGTACAACCTTTTCTAACTACCCAATAATCTTTACCATAATGATTTTCTCTCCATGCAAAATTATGGTGATTATGTACTTCAAATGTAACTTTAGGGTTATCTAAAATTTCTAATACCTTATTAATAACCATATCTCTACCTGCATATGCGTATTCACCTGCTAAGTGCATAGCTGATAAATAAGATTGTCCTAATTCTGTGTTTACATCAAACAATATAGGAGGCTTATCCATTCCCCCCTCATTGCCTTTATCTTCAAATTTTAAGCCCTGAGACATAGCAATAAATCCCATCGCTGTTTTATGGCCAAAGCCACGTGAACCAAAGTGATTACCAATCCATAAAAAACCATCATTGTCAATAAATAAATCCACATAGTGATTGCCGCTTCCAACAGTTCCGAGTTGATTTTTTGCTAACTGTAATAATTTTCTTTGTGGCTTAAATTCTGCATCTGCAATTTTATCAAAAACCTCATGTTCAACAGGTTCGTTATTATGCCTCCCCACACCAAATGAAATGCGCTTAAAAATTTCATCCATAATTTTAGGTACATCAATTGCCTTTGCCTTTATATCAGTTCTGATAGCTTTATTACCACAAGCAATATCAAAACCAACACCTGATAAAGAAACTTTATTTTCGTAAGCCACAGCACCTCCTATTGGATGTCCATAGCCATAATGAGCATCGGCTGTTAATACAGCTAAATCATTTTCAGATATACAATTTTTAATTTGAGCAATACATTTTTCATCAATAATTTCTACTCCGAATATTTTTAGATTTTCCATATTTTATTTAATTTGTCGGGGAAGCAGGATTTAAACCTGCGAACTCCTGCGTCCAAAGCAGGCGAGGACGACCTGACTCCTCCACTCACGGAATAATATGCAAATATAAATAAAAAATCCCAATAATACAAATATGTACATTGGGATTTTTTAAAAAATCAATAAAATCAACTATCTCATGTTATGCACATGTTGTTCCTGCTGTGATTTTCGCAAGGTATTTTGACGCAGTGTCAGTTCCATCTAAAATATCCACAAGATTCCCGAATAGGGTCTCGCCACCCGCATTGTCTGCAAAATAAATTCTACAAACCGTTTCACAAGGAATAAGACATTTCTCACATCCAGCCACAGGGTTGAATTTAAACGAGCGATAGATGATGTCTATACTATGATAGACTACACCATCTGCAAGCTCATCTGCATCACCACCATCAGCGATTATGTCAGCATGTGACCCCCAGCTTGCTACATTCGGCGTTGTTGCTATGTTTACAAGGTTTGAAGATACGAAGTCAACGGAGAATCCGCAACCTGCTGTGTCTGCTGTAATAGTGAATGTTGAGCCTGTGTCGGCTGCTGTTACAAATGCTGCTACGTCTGCGTTAATTTGTGCAACGAAGCTGTCAACGATTTCTGCTGCTGTGCTATCTTCTGTTACATCAACAGTGTAGCGAGATGTTACGATGCTTTCGCATTGTACCATGCTAATCTGTAATATGTATTCATCTGATGTGCCACAACAATCTCCAACAGTGAAGGAAGACGGTGCTAATGTGTTCACCTGCGCAACGGCAGCGGCGGCACAATCATCGGCTGTTCCCGTGATGTCGGAATAGTTAATTACTAAGTCACCCACTGTGAGGATGCCTAATGCCAATGCGGGAGCTGTATCACCACTGTTTATGATGGTTATACAATCCGGTGCAGGACGGCAGTCGCATTCGGGGGTTGTTATTGAGGAAATAGGTACGTGAGCCATTTTTTTGTTTTTTTATTTAGTTAATGTTTTCGTTTGTTTCTATTTTACTGTTTGGATAGCGTGGATTGCCCATATTCTCCAACAGCATATCTTTAGCTAAATCAACGATTTCGCTATGCGTATATTCAGGCAAGTCAAGGCTGTCACCAGGAGCGCCATCAATGTCCACTACATTGGGTGTCTTCATATATGTTACCACCACGTTTGTAGGGGCAGATGTGCTTTTTATAACAAGCGTATTTGCCACTTCTTCGTATTTAGGGTCGCTGTTAGTGCCTACACTAAATGGGTCTTCGCTATATAAGTCGTCTATCTGTTCCGGCTTAATTTGCCTTGTGACAGATGTGCCACTTACGGTGAATGTGCCCACCACCCTTAAAATGTAATTCAAGTCTGTAATAGCAGAAAGGAGAAATGTGCTTCCCGATTGCGGGAGGCTATCTTTCACCAATGTTCTTACATTCGCCCTTGAATGTTCATTTATTTCAAATTGCTCATAGAAGGTTTTTGTGAAACGCTCTGCTGCCTTGTTTAAGAAATAGCTTTTCTCGGCGTTGGTAAACCAAAGTCCGCCGCTTTCATTTATTTCTATGTCAATGGCTGTACCCATTTCTGCGTATGTCATGCGTCATCCACCCTCTTGCTTAATATTGTTGCCATAGCTTCATCTTTTGCAAATGAATTAATGATGTCGTCATAGTTGTAGCCCAACGCTTCTTCTCCGAAGTAGTACACTCCTGATGTCTTCTGCGTAATTAAGCCCTTGTCAACAGCCTTTCTTATGAGGATGTATATTGGGCGTAATGGGTCTTCCCATGCTGACAGAAATTCTTCTGGCTCTGATTCAGCCTTCTCTTTGAGGCTAACAAACACCCTATCATTCGACCCTTGATGTATTCCCCAATAGTGGGCAAATTCACGCTGGTCTTCGGGGTCTGTCATCTCTGCAAGGATTGTCATTGCTTTAAATTTCCTGTCAAAGAACTTCTTCTCATCTCTATCATTCTTGCTCGGCTCTATTATCTCCAACTTAGGAGAGGCTGCTTCAAAAGGAAAGAGGTTTAAGTCTTTCATCTGTTTCAGATGCCGGTATTTCAGGTTGTCAATAGGATTGGAGAGGTCTAATTCCACGTTGTCATCTCTTACAATGAATGTAAACGGTCTTTCTCCGTATTCCTTAAACTCCTTATCTTCCTTTTCAAAGCGCATAAAATGTGCTTTGCCATCTTTCGTTTGAAACTCACTCACCTTAATTGGTGCTTTATGAATTACGGAAGGGTGCTTCCTGATAATTACTATCTCAGGAAGCACGTTCTCCGCATTTTCTTTTCTCTTAGCCATATTCTTTATATTTTTTTGTTTATATTAATTTGTTATTTACGCTGCAACAGCATTCAATGAGGCTGTCTCTTCGGGATTAAACACTATAAGAGCATGCTCTGTTAAATAGTGTTCAATGTGTCCGTCGTAGCCACTTGCTGCATACAATGGTGCTCCACCTTCAGGGCTTATCATTCCACCCTCGTATTTTACAACAAAACGTCTGTCACCACGTCCCTGTGCGTTCACACGGTAGGCAGTGTTGATGTTTTGTGAAGATGAACCTCCGTTATATATTGGCATGAAATACATGTCAAATGCAACAGAACTCTTTCCTTCAATCTCTGTTCCTACGTGGATGCGTGGGTCAACGAATAACAGGTTGGGCATCAATATAATATCGTTGCCGCCGAATGAATAGCTTTTAAAGTATTCACCCACCTCTATTTCACGTCCCGCCACAGCGTTGTAAAACAGTGTTTTGTAGCCTTCTTTGAAATCGGAACGCATAGCAGCGTCAAATGCACGAGAGCCGTAGCCATCGCCTGTATGACATGCTATTTTGTTGTAAAGGGTAGCGCCACCAAATTCACGTAAGGATACTATGCGGTCTTTAATTTTCTCTACAAGATTGCTCTGATAGGGAACATAAGTGTCGCTGTTAGCACCTGCTGTTTGTGCAATGTAGCCATCGCCTGAAACAATTTCGTTTCCGTTTTCGTCTGTCAGCCATGATAAGCCATCGTCAGCAGTGGTCTTTGTAGAGAACCATCTTTGCTGCTCCAATTCCCATTGGTGCTGCTCTAACAATTGCTTTTGATAGTTGAAAAACCAATACTTGCTGCCATCTTCTGGATTAGTCACCCATGTAACAGATGTAAGCAATTCGTTGTCCACTTGCATTGATTTACGGGCAATAGTGTACCATTGTTGATACCAGTCAAGCCCTGCAACACGTCCATATCCTTGCTTAGAGCCTTTAGGATATTTAGTGCCTATAATACCTGCTTTCTTGTTGTTAGCAAATTCTGTTGTAGGTACAGTGGCAATAGATTTTAATTTCACTGTGTAACCAGTGGTAGATTTTGTAGGCTGTCCTGCAACATACACAACATATCCACCTTCGGTTTTGTATTCTTCGCCGTATTGAGGAGCATTTTGTGTAGTGGCAATGAGTGTGCCGTTAGAGGTTGTAGCACCGCTCACATAGCCTTTAAATACTAAAGGAGTGAATGGTCTTTGTTGTACAGCCCATGAAATGTTGTTGTTAGGAGTAATTTTCACCTTGTCTCCTGAGTAAGCACCGAAAGCACCTGCCATCATGTTCAGCGTATATCCACGCTGCGCAAAGTGTAGTTGGTCTAACACTTTAGGCATAAGGTTTAAGTTTTCGATGAGGTTGTTTGAGCTGAGGCACGTTGCCTTGTCGTAGGTAGCCTCACTAAATTGTAATGGGTACATCGTTTATGTTTTGTTTTTTAATGTTAAATTAATCAAGCCCTGCTTCCTGTCGGATAGAAGGGTCGGAAAACCATCCTGTCGCCGTCTTCTTGTCTGCCTTGCGTTCTCCCTGCGGTCTTTCCGTAGAGGTGTTTTCAAGCTCGTTCAAGATTTCCTTTGCCTTTTCAGACTTCCCTTTTTGCATAAGTCCTTTGAATATGCCTTCTCTGCTTCGCATAAATTGCGCTAACTCCAGGAGTTGTACGGCTTTGTCTGCGTCATCATGCGCCCCTTTTAGCATTGCATCGAGGCTGCGTGTAAACTCACCTGTGGAGAAATACTTAGCTGTTTTCTCCCGCCACTTCTGTATGTCAGCATCATCTTTGCCCACTTTAAATCCTAACAAATTCTCTGTCTTTGACAATGTTGTTTCTATGTTAGTGTTTAGCTTGGTAGCAAAATTTCTGCTATATTCAATGTTCTGTTGCTCTTTACTATTCAATTCTTTCTGTCTGCGAGATATAGCTGCGTCTATGTTTGTTCTTATTGTGTCGGCTTCAAATTCCAAATCCCCTCTTTCTTCCAACACCTTCAAACGCTTCTCTGTTACATCGCCATAAGCAAATACATCGTTGTTGTTCCATTCGGGAGACAGCGAAAGCATACCATTCACCAACGCCTCTCTTGTGGAGCAATCGCTCTTAGCTCTGTTGAAAGGAATGTCTTCTAAAGGCACAAACAGCAAATCGCCTAATTCTGTGTTTTGTAGCGCCTGGAAATAAGGCAGCGTATTCATCCCTTCTATCTTCCTCACATCTACATAATGTATAATTGTGTGCAATGCAAATACAGGCATATCCCCTAATACAATAAATTGCACGTCTTTCTTATCTTTCAGAAATTCTACCACCTTTGGAAGATGCACCATCCAATCCTTCTCATGTGTATTACTGCCTCTCCATACAATACGGAACTTGTCACGCTTTACAGGCTCTCTATATTGTAGCTTTAAAGGAATGAAATTTTCTATCACCTGCCCATTGTATTGATTAGCCATAAATTGTGTGGAGCATGTAATAACATCGCTCTTAGACAATATTTCGTTAAGGCTTGTGTCTTTATACATTTTATATGCGGGATTAGTGGAAGGTACAGCATCGAGCATATCATCCCAATCCACCCATACAGGAATGTTCATATTCTTCGCTGTAACGATAAAGTTTAGATGGGAGGTGTCGTGTGGTCTATGGCAGAATAGCAATTGATATTTGCCTATATCAGCCCATGTGTTCACATTGTTAGCTTCTAAATGTATAGGCAGGCTTTCTCTCTGCACTATTTGGTTAAATACTCCCCAAGCCCTATAAAATGATGTTCCGTCAGATGGATAGGGCGTAAATATATTAATACGCTTCATAATTAAATGTTATTGTCTTAAATAGCCATACCTTACGCTCATTCCCTGCCAATATAATGTCGTTGTTTCATGGCCAGGTAAATCTTCTGAGAAATCAAAATTGCAGTTGCTTCCATCGGTAGTTGGCATACGATGAATAAATGCATCTGTTTGCGTTACTTCCGGCTTATCCTTTCCCCATAGTTGCCATGTTTTAAGCCCAACATTAAAAATATTTTCTCCTTCTGCATTGCTCCAAGTAAAACAGTTTTTAAAAACAGCAACTTGTCCTGTTGCCCGGTAAGTCATTACCATATCCACGTATCTGTGGTCTCCACATTCCCCTTGTGTGAGGTACATCTTGTAATTTTTATGTGTGGCTAAGTGGTCAAATATTAACACGAATCTCTTCCCTGCATAGTCTTCTTCCAATAAATACGCATCGTTTGCATCACCCGTACCTCTGTAATAATTTGCATCGGGAGCATATAAGTCTTTATAAGAAACACCATTAAAAGTCCAATCCACATATTTGAAAGGCACACCACTCTGGTCATCGAATTTAATTGATGCGTCAAACTTCGCAGATGTAATTGTGTAATTAGAAGCAAGTCCGTAGTGATATAAGAAATCTCTAAAATGTGTTTCATCATTAAATATTAATGTGTCAGCATCCAATGGTTGAAATTCAGGAACAGGAGGTGTTACAACAGGCAATCCTTTCACTTGTGTGCGAGGGTCTTCACCAACTGGCACAACTATTTCTCCCGCACTATTAACTGGTGAAATATATACTATTGTGTTAACAGGAAATATTGAAAGTATGTCTGCGTTTACATTGTATGCGTGATTTAGAATGTCAGGATAAAATATAATCAATCTACCTTCTTCATCTCTCACTTCCATATTCATAATACCATCAGGGTATTTATCAATGTATGCTAAATATGCTTGCTCGTATATTTTTTTGGATTTACATCCATTGATATACCACTCACCCGGATAGAAGTTAGAAACACCATCACAGTTTTCGGTTGGCACAGGCACGAAAGGCAATGGGTATATCATTGGGGTTTCATTTATTATTATTGTATCATGCCCGCAATTTATATAGCTTGTATCAAATACAGAATACGAAATTATTGTTGTATCATATACGGTTATTGTCGTGTACGTAGTGTCGAATTTTGGCACATATTGATAGATGTAATCAATTGACTTATTAATATTATACCATCCGAGTAATCTACACGCTTTGCATTGTCCTGAAATCTTTGAAAAGAAACCAGTGCATCCGTTATTTATCCAAAGCTGTTCGCAATTCGGATACCATACAGTGTCATTACTCACCACCACATTTACTATTGTATCATAAGTGATTTTGACATTCGGGATGAGTATTTCTTCACCTTCAATTAAAGTGTAATAAACCAAACTATCTTTTATAATGGTATCGCATATCGCAATATCAAAATTATATCCAAAACTCAAAGGTGCTGATGTGGTTGAATATTCGCCTAACTCGTAGGATGCAGGTCTGTCTGCCAACCACCAACTGCAATACCCTGATGATTGGTCTGCCTTCGTTGCGTTAATGAATTGACCTTCTTTACCTTCAGAATTAATTACTAATGTTGCGCCTTGTGGTTTATTGAGGTACATATCTAAAACATAATATCCTAATCTCTTTTGATAGTCAACATCCTTGTTTATGTCTTGCTTTTTTGTTGTATTTATGAATCCTGTCGTTGTTGTTGTGATGCCGTTATGGATTAATACACATTTGATATTATCGTAATTTTCATATTGTTCCAACGCCCAAAGTCTTGTTGCTTCAAATCCGAATGTATTACTCATCCCTCCAGAATTAACAACGGCTCCGGTTTCTGTAATCCACATTTCCTTATCAGGGAACTTTGTAGAAGCATACGAACAGGTTACAGCAATTAAATCATTCGTGGTGATTGCACCTATCATGTTGTAGAAAAACTCTGTGTAATTATCTGCTTTAGGCAAATCTTTTTCCTCACCACCTGCATCTTTAATTGCAGGATATTCGTTTGCATTAAAATAAATATGGAATACAGGTTCAAATTGCGCATTGCCGTTTATAATTCCGGCTAAATAATTATTCCATGTGCTTTGCGCACTTCGCCCACCATGTGCTTGTCCTATCTCGGAAGGTCGGGGTGCAATAGGGAAAATTATTTTGCCTGTAAAGTTTTTCCGGTTTAATTCGTTAATAATCGGCACGCACATATTATTGTAGAATGTACTTGCAGATGAGTGACCTGCAACAGTAGCAAATTCCTCATTACCCATCTCGGCAGCGATTATATCAATCCCATTTAATCTTAAATAATCAAACCAATAGAAATCATCTGTGCCAAGTCCTCTTGTGTTAAATGTGAATATCACCTTCAAGTCAACCGCTTGTGCGAATGTGATTATATTGTCTGCGCTCGTTTGTGTTAATTTGTCTTTGTCTTGACGTACACGGAGGACATACGTTTTATCTTGCCATATATCTTTGATGTA
>JABXJQ010000083.1_pt1 | contig 13243 bp, 23 predicted proteins | sample 7436221 | NCBI WGS metagenome assembly JABXJQ01 (sample SAMN14395755, study PRJNA613071) | wetland metagenome | isolation source: water sample H0 from high-altitude wetland | place: Chile: Salar de Huasco, high-altitude wetland | collected 2015-11-10
AAAGAAAAGTATCAATTAATAGATTAAATCAAAGTAAATGAACATCCTTATACCATTAGGAAAAGGTAGCACATGGGAAAACAACGAATTAAGGTACTGTTTACGCGGAATTGTTAAGCACTTAACCGGCTGGAATCAAATCGTAATCATAGGTGAAAAACCATCATGGCTAAAACCGGATTACAGATTATTGCATGTTTCTTTTCCCGAAAAGCCATCTGCCATCAATAAGGAAAAAAACATTCACCTAAAAATCATGTTTGCCATAGAAAAAAGGTTTGTAAAAAACAATTTCCTTTTCATGAATGACGATCACTTTTTACTCCATGACTTTCAGGCACCCTTATTCCCCGATTATCACAAAGGTAGATTAAGCCCGGCGGGTTTACCGGATAACAGTAATTACCGGAAAACCATACTTAACACACTAAAGCAATTGCATTCAAAATGGATACCGGAGCCCCTGCATTTTGATACCCATTGCCCGATTATTTACAACTGCGAAACCTATGTAAAGCATTTGGGAGGTTTAAGTTGGCCTAATTTTGGCTACTGCATTAAGTCTATGTATGGTAATTTGGAAGGATTGAAGGGTGAATATTATCCTGATTTAAAAACAGGTGTTTGGTATAGTGGCACCAATCAAGAACTAAAAGATAGGCTATATTTTAGCACGTCGGCCAAAAGCTGCAACGAACATTTGAAAACTTATTTGGAGGAATGTTATCCGGTTAAAGCAGTTTGGGAAAAGTAAAATAAATTTAATAAAAGTATTTGAATAACAGCTAACTTTGATTATCTTTGATATTCAAACAAATTACAATGAAATCATTACTAATCTTCGCTTTCCTTCCTTTATTTGGGCTAAGCCAGGGTAACACATTAAAGACCGGACGCTGGATCCTAAATGAATATGTTATTGAAAGGCCAAATGACAGCACTCAGGTTGAAACCTTGATAGATGGCACAACCCAAACCTACAAAGTAAAATGGATCAATAACCGTGTTTACAAGCTGAACTATTTAACGGTACAAATCATTAGGGTTAGCCGCATTGGTTATACCGGTATGGTTACCGATGGGAACAAAAAGAAATACTTTGAAATGATTAGGTTATGAAAATAATTAAAAACATTTGCCACAATATCCTTTGCCTTTTTATGGTATTGCTTTTGGTAATTACCGGAGATTATGAGGAGGATGAAATATGAAAGTCTGCATAATAGCAATAGAATATTTGGAACCTGAATATCAGGAATGCAGGCAAAGCATCGAAGGCGCTGCAATGGAATTTAAAAAGAATGAATTTATTGCTGATATATTTTACATTAACCGAAAAGGGGTAGGCAGTATGGCAGAAGCATATAACCGGGGATTTAAACAGCATGCAAAAGGTTATGATCATGTTTGGTTTGTCAGCAATGTCATGGTACCGATCAATCAGGGTATTTTAGTAAGGATGTTGGCAAACATGAGTGAAATAAATGCAAGTGCTATTCACCCCTGTTTTGATTCAGATCACCTACACATGAGGAAAGGTGAAAGACATTACAATGATGCACCGTTTCTTGAATTTACAGCCCCATTAATCAGAACAAATGTATTTACTGAATTTCCTTTGGATGAAAGCATGCCTTATTGGGGACATGATTTGGATTGGGGTTACCGGGTTACACAGGCAGGTCATAAGTTAGCGGTCTTAAATACGGTTGAGTTAGGCCATACATATATCAGGAATTCAAACCAATTGCACCCGGTTACAAGAAAACGCCACCAATTACGCAGGGCAACAAATGCAAGTACAAGGGCAGCCCTGATAAAGAAATATGGTAAGGATTGGAAAACAGTTTTAAAATTAAATGGATAAAAATTTCAAAATAAAAAAAACAAAATGGTAACAAAAGACATTGCAGCACTTATTTACAATTGCTATTCAGAAATTGAAAACGGTAATAAAATGATTGAAGAACTTAAAAAGAACCTTAATGATAAAGGTGAATTAGAATTAAAAGATAGTTGGGGTCATTCAGCAGGCTTAGAATTAAGAATACCAAAAGAAAGCAGCAGTTATTCGATTCATAGAGTGCCTTTTCATTTAGCATTAGATGTGATAAAAGAACACATTTCAAATCAGGAAAAAGAACTTGAAAGGTTAAAGTCTGTTTGTTTGGTTCAGTTGGCCTAATCTTTTTATATACTTAAAATGAAAATACCGGATTCAGTAACAGCAATCTGCATTGATTGCGATGGAGTGCTGACAGATGGCACCCTAACCATTGACAGCAGGGGCGAAAAACTGTTTAAGAAATTCCATACAAGAGATGTGCGGGCAATTCGTGAACTTGTCAGCATGGGTTTTGAAGTCTATATAGTTACCGCTGATGATTGGCCGGGAACCGCTCACTTTGCTGAAAAGGTAGGGGCTGAGGTATTAGTAACAAAAGAAAAGGGCAAATTATTTGAACTTATTAAAGTAGATTATATTGCCATTGGTGATGATAGCTGGGATATTCCAATGTTTAAAAACGCTGTTATGAGTTTTTGCCCAAAGGATTCAATTAACGCATTATTTGAAGATACCAATATAAATGTATTGGATGCCAAAGGCGGAAGCGGGGTAGTTGCTGAATTTCTTTTTCAAATACTTAATCAATGAAAACAAAATGAAACCATTTAATTTAAAAGAATGCTTAGAAGGCAAACCCGTAACTACAAGATCAGGCAGGCCGTTTCAAATTGCAGCACATTCACCAAATCAAAAGGATTTTAATACATTGTGCGGATGGGTTGATGGTTACGTTAAATCGTTTAATTCGGATGGAGTAAGTAATCAATATTCTGAACTTGACCTTTTCATGGCACCAACGGAAAATAAACAATGGGTTGTAATAGCTAAAAACAAGACAGGTGCATTAACTCCTTATGGCCCGTATGTTGCAAAATGTCATGCCGAATCGGTGGCAATAGTTGAAATTGGTACCGTTCACGAAATAACCATCATCGAATGAAAATACTAATCACCACTCCCGACTTTAGCCGTCACGGAGGGATCAGGGTAATAATTGAATGGGCTAATCACCTGTTAAATATATTCGGCCATGATGTCACCATGTACACGCCAAAGCCATGTGAAAGGCCGGACTGGATACGATTAGACCCGAAAGTAAAATTAATCAGCAGGGAATTAATGACAGGTTATGACTGCCTGATAATTACAAGCCCTCACACTATTGACCTGCAAAACCATCCAAACCGGCCAAAGAAAGTATTTGTTTTTCTGCAAATGATGGAACATTTATTTAGGCCAAATGATGCTGAATGGAAAGCCAAATGTGTTCAGCTATATCAAAGCCCTTACCCATTGTTTAGTATTTCAAAATGGAATATTGAAATGATGCAAAACGAATTTGGAAGGACAGGGCCAACGCATTATATAAAGAATGGGGTAAATACTTATGACTTTCTGATAAGCCGAAAACCAAAAGACGGTAAAACGGTATTGATTGAGGGATGGGAATGTAGCAACCCGTCAAAGGATATAAAGAATATTGCTCCGCTTGTTGCAAAGTTTTTGAGAAAACAGGGTTACCGGATATTGGCATACAGCGGTAAGCCTTTAAAGACTTTGCCACAGGTACCGCATAGATACTATTTTCGGCCTGATACGGAAAAGATTAATGAACTTTATGAGCAGGCAACCATACTGATTAAAGCCAGCCTATTCGATGCCAGGGCATGCGCACCCATGGAAGCCATGACCAAGGGGACAGTAACGGTAAGGGCTATCAATTACGGTGACGATGATTTGGTAAATGAATACAATTGTTTAAAGTCAATTTATCGTTATAGCGAACTACTAAAAAACTCAATAAGGCTTTTACAGAATGAGGAATTAAGGCTGCAATTGGCTGCAAATGGGTTTGACTATTTGGAAAGCCTAAAATGGGAGGATGTTTTGAAACAGGCAAATGAAATAATTTGTAAATAAATATTTATGACTACTCAGGAATTAAAAGGAATTAGCCACGAACTCCGCTTTTGGCAAGACTTCGTAAAAACAAAACGGTTTTTAAATGGTTGGGTGGCGCAAATACCCACACCGGAATTAAACGACATTGTAAAACAGTTCATCCATTACAATACACCGGCAAACGGTTTTGTTTTGGACGTTGGAAGCGGGGTTTGCTCAATCCTTAATGGTTTACGCCATGATTTGCAGATAACTGCCTGCGATCCATTGGGTGACCTATATGCGCTCATCTTTGATTACAACCTACACCGGAAAGTAAGTAAGCCATTGGCAATACCAGCGGAGGAAATTGATATGCAGGGCTTTAATTTGGTGCATTGCAGTAATGCATTAGATCATACGCAAGACCCGGCAAAGGCTTATATTGCCATGGAAAACGCGGTTAAAAAAGGCGGTTACCTAATTATTCAGGGATTTGAAAACGAAGCCGTGCATGAAGATTGGCAGGGATTCCACCAATGGAACCTAAAATGTAACGGGTTTGGTCAACTCGTTATGTCAGCAAAAGATAATGAAGAAATTGTAATTGACAAAGCCGACACTTTCCACCGCATCCAACTTGAAACCGGTAAACATTGGTTCATATTTATAAAGCAAAAAAAATGAAAAGATTAATAGCAGGCTGTGGTAAACACACCCCTAAAGCCATTGGTGACGTATTTCTCGACATCATGCCATTTCAGGACGTTGATGTAGTTTGGAACCTAAATGTAACTCCTTGGCCGTTCCACGAAGGCGACTTTATTCACGTTTCAGCCATTCATGTAGTTGAACACCTCAACAGCCTTATTGAGTTCATGAATGAGGCCCACAGGGTATTAATACCCGGCGGTAGCCTTTACATTGAAACACCATTAGCCGGGGCCGATCCTGATTTAGAATTTGCAGACCCTACGCATGTAAGATGCTACCGGAAACACACTTTTATAAACTACTTTACACCTGAAGGAATAGAAAGATTTGGATATACTGATAAGGCATGGGCAATAGTTCACCTCGAAATCGTAAACAATTGCATTGTTTTTCATGGCTATCCAATAAAAAGTATTTGATAAATAAATTTATTAAATTATCTTTGTTCTATGTTAGGAGAAAATATTAAGAAGCTCAGGAAAGAAAAGGATATTAGCCTTTACAAGTTGGCTATTGATTTGGGGGTAACACCTCCAACCATTAGTAATTGGGAAAGTGGAAAAACCGAACCCGGCGCAACCAATCTGATAAAGATGGCTGAAATGTTTAAGGTCAGCCCAAAGGATTTAGTCAACAAATCACTATAGATATGGAGTACCTTGTAATGAACACGCACCCGATCACCGGTTTTCCTTTAGACGTTACCGTAAAAGATACTGGTAAAAAGGTTTACCTTAACAAAGGTCATGTACGAAGCGACTACATGAAAACTTATTATAAAAGAAATAAGGAAAGGTTATTGGCCGGTATGAAAGAAAAAAGAATAAAAGCAAATGCTAAAAGTTGATTACAAAAGCGATCAGGTTGTTGACCAAAAGCAGGCTGAAATAAAAAAGCAAAGATTTATTGGCAAGCTAAGGCCAAAGCTTGGGCAAAAGGTTTGGATGCTCAATATCTTAACCGCTGAAATAAAAGATGCTCCGATGGATGTGCAATTTTCGGTAATCGGCAAGAAAATCAGCAACATCAAAGTACAGCCTAATTGCTTTTATTGCGTAGCCATAAACAAAGAAAACGCTGAAAAGCATTTTAGAAAAATAATTGAAACGTTATGAATAAACACGATGCTAAAAAAATTGCAGAAACAATAACAAACATGCAACTAAAGCAAATGTTTGATACCGCAAAGGTTCAAATTAAAGACTGGTGTAAAGTAAGTAATGTAAATAAAGGAATCACTAAAGGTGTTGCATGGAATATACTTGCCAAGGATTTTGATGTAAGTAAAAAATATATCAATATAGCAAAAACAAACATGATTCGCGAGTTTGGTGAATTTCTCCCTGAAAATATAAAGCCATTTAAAAAAAGCTCCGGCTATGTAAATAAATTAGTTCATCAAGAACCGCTATTTTAACAAAGCCAGTAAAGCATTTGATTGACTTATTCAGCAAAACCAATTTACCGGATGGATGGCTTAATCCGTTCCAAAGTCAGTGCATTGACATCATTAACATGAACATAATTAAATCAGCGGTAAGAGGATACATGTACACGGCGGCAATAACTTTTAGGAATGGTAACACATACGGCAGGCAAGAATTTACTGCAAAGGATTTTCAGGAACTCATTACTAAGATTCAGGAATTTATAAAACAAATCGGTTAATGTTATAGCTGTAGTTTCAAAATCACAATGGCAAAAGCTAATAGTATGTGACCATGTTTGGTCCTATTGTTCGGAATGGTACAAAGATGAAAACGGAGAAAACAAAATCAGAACCGTAATAAGAAACGGAACTATTTTGAGGCTTTCAGCCGGGCAGGGTGTACAGGCTGAAATTAGTTGGGGAACCTTTAAAAAGTGGCATGGTAGGCTAAGTATTGACGGATTAGGGAAACATAAAGATGCAATAAATGACTAAACCAATCCGCATACAACGAAGCCGAAAACATAAGCAGGTCAGCCCAAACGGTTTGCCAATTGTCTATGTTGGTAGACCGGGAAAGTGGGGTAACCCGTTTAAAGTAGCAGGTGAAACCGGACATTGGTTTGTTATTGGGCCTGATGATAACCCATTAGTAACATTTTACAATAAGGAAAAAGCCATTGAATCCTGTACTTATTATTTCAAGGAATGCCTTTTAAATAATGCCATTGTTTACACCATTATTGATGAAATACAGGCAAGTATTCAATTTGACCGTTTTAAATGGATAGCTGAAAACCTTAAATTACTCAGGGGTAAAAATCTTAGTTGTTGGTGTTCTTTGTCATGCAAATGTCACGCCGATGTTTTACTTGAAATCGCAAATAAATGAATTGGCAAGCCAAAATAACAGAAATAAACGGGGTAAAAGTAAAGTACAAATTACCAGGCTGTACATTTGATATCAGCGTAAGCCCTGAAACAAGGGAAAGAATAATTGATCAATTAAAAAATGGAAACCAGGCCGGACAATTTAAACTTTGGGGTATTGTTGGTTGGTGGATAAAAGTAAAACACAATGGATAAACCCCGGTTACATTCAGGACTTATTGAAATAGCCGTGGTAGGCCTATTGGATTACCGCGTCCATGATATAGTACCAAATGTTAGCTACGGATGGGGTTTAAGGCATGAAGCCGACATTATAGCGGTGAACAAAAACGGTTATGTGACGGAAGTAGAGATAAAGATTAGTGCATCCGATTTAAAGGCAGATTTTAAAAAAGGTCACAGCCATGAAAGCAAAAAAATACATAGCCTTGTTTATGCCGTACCGGATAGCCTTGTGCCGCTGTGCATAGAGTTAATACCACCCCATGCAGGTATAATATCGGTCAGATTTGTACAAAATTATTCGGTTTATAAGACTGAACACAAAAAAGGTATATGGGTTGCGAATTGGATAAGGAAAGCAAAGAAAAACAGAAACCCTGCAATAACCGAAAAGCAACGATATGAATTATTAAGGCTTGCATCTATGCGTATCTGGAGCCTAAAAAAACATAATTACAATGGATAAGGATTGCAGCAATTGCCGTTACCAATTAGAACTAATGAAGCACCCAATGAATAAAGACATTGGCCACGGCAGCATAATGGAAACAATGGGTTGGGTATGTACTTGCCCTTTTGAAGATCAAAGCAACGCAGGCCGGGGAATCTTCTTTGACCACAAAGACGGGTTATGTGAGAACTGGAAAAGTAAGCAGGTAGAAAAACCTGAATTTCCAAAAGACAGGATTACTAATTATTAAAATAATTTTATGCTAAGATGGCCAATACATTTAAAGTTCAATAAAGGAGAATTAAAAGAAATGGAGGATATTTGGAATGATATATACAAGCCTCCTCCGCCAAAAACCAAAGAATTTCATCTCATTCAGGAATTACTTAATGATGCTGAAAAATACCGGCGCGGGGATTCATGACTTCCTGAAAATCTTGCACCAAATAAATGCAGGGATATTTTAACGGCTCCGTTGTGCGGTGTCCACTCATTTGCAACAGGGTTTCTATCAATTCAAGTTTGTGGCCTTTTTGATAGTTTACCGCCGTGATGGTGTTTACCCCAAGTGCTGCTAATTCGTTTGCCTGAATGCTTGCCAATACCTTAGCACTTGCGGCTTGCACCACTTCGCCAATAATATCAACTATGTAAACCGGTAAACTCATATTCCAAAAGCATTAATAGGTTTCAAAGAACGTGTGTTTATTTCCGACCAAACCAATTCTGGGTAAAGGCTTTCATTTGCCCGTAGGTATTCATGCAGGGTATAAATTGCTTTACTCATGTGATTCCATGCCATTGAAAGCGGTTGAGCGGGCGCCATCCTTTGAGCGTTTTCAGCCTCAGCAACTACGGCACCAATGCCTGCCATCTGTATAGCCTTATCCCTTTGCAGGTGAAACCATACATAAGCGGCTACGGGATTAAGTGGGAATAGTTCCCCGCTGTCAAACCCTACCCATTTACGGCCTAAACCGGAATTGTTGGTAAAGCTTCCACCCTGTTTTAAGAACTCCCACCTGTCTTCAATGACTTCATCACTACCCACATCTATACCTAATAAATACGCATTTGCAAGGCTTTGACCAAGGGCCTTCGACAAAAACTCAACTCCATGCAGTTCGATATAATCGTTCACTGTACCCTGTACAGCAGCCTGCGATATCTGAGCAATTGCCAAAGGCCCTACAAAATATGTGGCGTTAATTACCATTCTGGTTATGCGCTTTCATCAGTTAGTAAAGCCTTAACGGTTGCGAAGTTTGCACCCTTAACAATTGCGGCTTTCCGTACGTCGCTGATATAGTCAAAGTAGAATTGCTCCATAACAACGCTGAATTTGTTTTCCGCAAAATCAGTACCGTTATAACCAATCCTTACGATAATACCACCGCGCTGGATCATGTTGTATTGTTTCAGGTCACCAACCACAATTGCATCGGCTCCCATATCAGGGTTACCAACAAAACTGATTCCACCGAGTACTTCAGGACGGTTGAGATAGGCTCCCATTTCATCCTTAGTAATTCCCATTTTGTACTTTTTGAAAGTACTCATGATGGCTGCGTTGGTCTGCATTCCAAAGGTGGCATCATCTACCTGAGCTGCCATGGCTGCGATAACATCAAAGTCATTCACAAAAGGCACGGTACCAAATTCGGTTTCGGTATTGTAAAGCGTTGCGGCTGTTATGATGTTGGCCAAAACCTCTGAATTAATCCGGTTAAGCAAATCAACACGGCCCTTATTCAGGATGTCATCTTGCAACCTGCGGAAGTCAATGCTGAACTCTTCGGTAAACTGCACCAATTGCGCCTCTTTCTTGTATTCTTTACTTACAAGTTTGTAAGCATATTGAACTTTCGGCTTTGTTCCACCTTCTGCCACTGTTGTACTTGCTCCGGTCTTTGCTACTTCCTCATAATACATGACATACGGCGCGCCGCTTACATATTCACTGGTTGTAACATTAATGAGGTCAAATACCCAAGGGGTGTTCCGGTATTGGCTTACAATTTCTGAGTTTCCACCAACCCGTAAAAGGGTAGAGGTAAGCAGGCTTTGCGTAATACTTGCCACATTTGAAGGGTCGCCAATATCATCAACGGTTGCAACCGGCCCGGCTGCTTTGTTGCGGTCAAATGGGCGCATAATAACCTCGCCGGTTGATTTCTGTTCCAAAAGAAACTCCATGTTACCGGTACCGTTTTGGAAAACCCTTTTCAGTTCGCTTTCCTTTTCTTTAAGCAATTGGGCAATGCTTTTCTTTGCGCCTTTGCCATTGGTCCCAACCTTTTCAGTAAGGCTTCCAATGCTTTCACCCTGAGTTTTAAGGATTTCTTTAACCTCGGTTTCAAAGGTTTTATTGGCATCCTGAAACTCTTTAAACTGGGTATCGGTAAGGTAACCACCGTTTTTAACGGTTTCCTCTGCTGCTTTCTTTGCAGCGGTTTGCATATCTGCAAAACCATCTTTAATTCGCTTTGCGGCCTGGTCGCTAAGTTTCGCTACCAGTTCGTCTAATTGTTCCTGTGTCATTTTACAGTAATTTAGATAATGATAAAATTTGTTTGTTTGATCGCGGCGCTTAGGTCGAATTGTTGCGGCTTGTCATCAGTGGTGTTAACCGGCTGATTCTTAGTGCTTGCGTCCTCAACGCTATATGTGGGTGTAAGTGAATTGCTTCCAAATAAAACGGCTGAACCCTCTACTATTTTTGCCTCAAGTACGGCCCAAAAAAAGCCATCTTTTTCACATTCATCAGGGTTTACAACCATGGGGAAATACTTGTTCCAGTTTTCATTTTGCACCTGATAATCTTCATCATTTATGCAGGTAGCTATTTTGACGTAACGCATTCCAACGCTATGCTGCTTCACATAGCCTTTTCGGTATTGCTCAAACATCATTGGGTTACGGTCCTTCATGATGTCACCTTTAAACATAAGGGCCTCAGTAATTCCCTGATATTGGTAACCCAAATCCCTCCAGCTTACTTTTTTTGCTGATCCCGTTAATCCTTCGCCAATGACTTCCTCAAATTCGTATTCGTGACTATTCAGTAAATAAAACCCGCTGCCCTTGTTATCCGAAAGGCTTTTATTCCAAAGTCCTGGGATGTGAACGTCCATGTGACTGTCATAAAAGTTGGTTGTATTTATAACCACCTCTAATTTAAGACGGTCGGCTGTTTCAGGAATTGCAGGTGCCTCACCAATACCCATGATTTTACAGGCCTGTCCTTTTTGGTCAAACAGCAAAGTAGAACCGGTTATACCATCTGCGCGTTTAACCTCATTCTTTTTTGCATGAAGTATAAAGGCTTCGTTTTTGACTATGTGCTCAAAAAGTGCTTTCCCGGTTAATTCCTGTGGTAAAAGTTTCCTGCTCATTTCCGTATGATTTGCGCCAAATCAATGGCTTTTTGCTTTTTGTCGCCTATTTCTTTAATCAGATTCGCTTTCGGTTTCGGTTTGGTTTCCGTTACTTTCGGTTCCTGATTGGTTTCCGTTTGATTGTTCATTTGGTATAGTTTGTAAATGGATTTTGGTCCATTCATGGTAATAAATATCTCCATCCGCTGTCATATCCTCTCCCATTAATTCTAAAGCCCGGTTATATGTGATGAACCCGTTTTTAAAGTCATTAAAACAAGCTGTTCCCATCGCTTGTCTGGTTTCTGCTTTTAACTTTTCATCTTCCTGCATTGCGGCTACATGGCTGTAATCAATTTGCCAAACCGTACCGTTTTCCTCCGCTTTAAAGGCTTCGGCTAATTGTTCCTCAATTGCTGTGGCTTCCGGGATTATGGCATCTTGGTAAAGATTACGGGTTAATGCGTTGACCTCGGTACCGTTTAAACTGCTGCCGCTGTCTGCCAATAGTTTCCAGGGGTAATACCATGCGTTACACAATGCCCTTACATCTGCATCTATCTCCTCAAATAGCATCAAATCCCTTGTTGGTCGGCCCATTGGGCTAAACTTTAAAGGGCTTTGGCTGATAATGTACCGGTATTGCTTTGTGCCTATTCCGTATTGCAGCTTAAATTTGTTTTGCAAATCGTCTTGCTCTTCCGGTGTCAAAGGCATTGCTATCATGCCTCCGGTCCCCTGTTCCGGGCTTACAATACCCTGACTACCGGCATACCGGATTAATTCACCCCGGCTTTCGTAGGCACTAATGATGTTATTTATCGGCTTTTCCTGCGCCCTTACTTTTGATTCAGGGAAAAGAAGCAATTCAGCCATGCCACCGGTACCGTCAATGGTTCCGGTGTACATCCTGGGTACAACGTCTTTAATAATTACAACCTGTTCGAGATTCAAAGCCGTTACGATTCCACCAACGGTTAGGTTAACATACTGCAATACATCTTTCAGGCTTTTTTGCTGTTTCCAAACAAAGGTTTCCTGATATTCGAGCATGTAAGGCGGTATCAGGAATATTGCTGTGGCCTCACTTAATCCCCTTTTGCCCAATTGAGGATAGGCATAAATTGGTAAAATCATGCACCAACCAAATACATCTAAGTATATTTTTAATTGAGTTTCAAATTGTTGCCCGCTTTGAAATGGGTTTGGTTTTTGCAATAGTTTACGGCATTTTACTGCGTATTCGCTGCTATCCTCTTTACCCTTGCCCTTCCCACCTTTCCTCATTATCCATCGGTTACCGTTGTTATGTGCAACGGCTCGCCTGTTAATAATTGATTGTAATTCAGGACATTGTGTATATGCTTTCAAAGAACTTTCAACCCCGGAATAACTAAATAGGGATTCACTTCCACCTACTCCAAAAAAGAATTTCCCGCCCCGGTAAGCGTATGGTTCAACCGTTTCAACCTGAGTGCTTAGTGACTTAATGGCATTGCCAAAGTTTCCCCTGATTAATTCACGTCCAAATGCCTTTAGGTCTGCCATAACTGAAAACAAAAAGCCGGTAACCTTTTACGGTACCGGCTTTCATTGAAGCTCTTTTATGTTTAAATCAATCCCTTTTTATCCTTGTCCTTTTTGGCTTATCAGGTGGCTTTTCGGCTTCGCTGATATTGATTAAATTCATGGTTTTGCAGTGCCTACACTTAATTTCTAACTGAGAAACGGGCCCATATGACTTGCATAGAAGTTTTTTACATGCCCTGTTTTCACAAAAAATAAGCTGTGGAGCTGTTGCCATGCTTTCACAAATGTATAAACAAACGGTTTAATACGGCCAAAATTATTTTTTATGCAAATAAATAAGGCTACCGAAGTAGCCCTATTTATTCAAAACAAATCAAAATGAATGTACAACAACTACCGGAAAGTTGCAAAAACCGGCATTATTGAAGCGGGTGCAGGACTCGAACCTGCGACTTTAGGCTTATGAGGCCAACTATCTACCCACTGATATAACCCGCGCCACAAAATTAAGGGGTAATGTTTAAATCCAGTTTATTTTTATTCTCCAAAACTCTTCCTGCAATCCCTGTAGCCTGTTCGGCTATTACCAACCACATTTCATGCTCAATGTCATGGTTCCCCATTTGCCGGTATTTTTCAGCATCATTAAGTAATTCCTGAATGAGATGAAATTCTTTGGT
>JABXJQ010000085.1_pt1 | contig 13119 bp, 14 predicted proteins | sample 7436221 | NCBI WGS metagenome assembly JABXJQ01 (sample SAMN14395755, study PRJNA613071) | wetland metagenome | isolation source: water sample H0 from high-altitude wetland | place: Chile: Salar de Huasco, high-altitude wetland | collected 2015-11-10
GGTAAGGGAGAGTGTCAAGATGAAGCAATCATGAGGCTCAACACTTGGTGTAGGTCATCATAAAGTTGCTTCATTGAGGAAAGGATGGTGTTCATGTGTTCTGAGTGTTCCATATTGTGTCATCAATTGATCTAAGTGTGTGGCCATGTTTAGAGTCATGCTTTTTCCTATCTTCCTCTCACTAATATGAAACTTAGATAAATTGGGAAAAATCTTCGACCGGACCACTCAACCTCCTTTAGCCAGCCTGAGCTATGCATTGCATAGTCTCAGCCCTCAAGCAACAACCTTGTCTCTTGGCACTACACAATGCACAATTTATGCCTTCGAGAAATGCACATTGCACAATCTTAATGCTCAAGCCCAACCCATGAGCTCTAGAAATGAAAAATATTTCCCTCCATCCAAGCCTGAACTACACATTACATAGTCTCAGTCCTCAAACTTTAGCCTTGAGCTCCTGAACTGTATAATTGCAAAATCACCTAGCCTCACTATCCTTCTAGCACTAAACAATGGATAAAACCAGTTCTCAAGTCCTTAGCCTAGCTCCTTGAATCCCTCAACTGCACAGTCACTCGACCCAAGCCTTCAAAACTAAACACTACGAAGTCTGAAGCCTCAAGCCTCTAGCTTGAGTCCTTGATTCCCTCAACTACGCAGTCCCTCTTCCCAAGTCTCCAAAACTGCGCATAATGCATTATCAAGGTTCAAGCATCCATCTCGAGTCCTTGAGTCCCTCAACTACACAATCCTTTGACGCTGGCCATCTTGAACTACACATTGCACAGTCTCAAGCCTCAACCCCAAATATTGGCCTCTGGAACTATGAAATCCCTGAGTTAGTCACCAGTTCCAGCCCTAACAAGTGATTTCACGAAGCATCTTAGGTTATGGGTTTATCGGACTGATGTCATCTTATCATGGGTGGATTACAGTCATAGGTATTCTATTATGTCATGACAAGATGATGATGAAGGAGATGGAGAAGGAGACCATGTTAGAAGACACCTAAGGAGATGGGGAGATAAGATGATCATCAAGAAATAAGATGAAGGAACATTGGATTATAACAAAAGATGGAATATGAAGACCAAATTGAAGACTTCTTATCTTCAAGTCATAAGGAGGAGGAACAAGAAGAACATGCACCATCTTTTCAAGAAGACACAAAGAAAGAAACAACAAAAAGTGACTTGACATTTCCATGTCATCATGCATTCCATGTCATCGATGTCATGTCATCTTGTGTCATGAGCCATCATGTGCCACATCATTCATGGATGATGTAATTCTATATTGGAAAATGTAATGTAAAGTTGAAGTCCAAGAGTCATCTATGTAATGTGAAGAGTCATCATAGGAAGTCAAAAAGTCATGAGGGTAGTCCAAGTGTCATATGGGAGGTGAAGGATCACCCCATTTGTTATATATACACCCTCATTGTTCATGCAAAGGAATTTTCACCTTGGCTTCTCCCATAAGGCATCAGAGAGACAAAGTCAATACTTTTGGGGAGCAAGTCATGGCTCCAACACTCCACTATTGGAGCTAGTGATGTTCATCGTATTCATGTATCTTGGTATTTTTACTTAATACTTGAAGTCTGATGGCGAACACATTATCATGCATGGATTGTGAATATTTGTAAGACTGTTTTGTGAATGTTTATGATTCATGTTTTCTTTCACCTGTACTAAAGTAGTTGAAATATTTTGGTTATTTTCATTCTTATATTGAAAAGGTGTTGTAATGGTTGTAACAATCATCACATCTATGTGGATTATTTTTCTTGATGTTAGGAGATTCTCTTTCGCTTGTGTGCACCTCTACTAGGGTGGCACTATTACCTCTCTCTTAGAGGCTCAAATTTCCTCCCTTTGCTGTAGAAGAACCTTGATACACATGCAACCAAACATTCACCAGGAACACTTGCTTTTCAAAAAGGCACATACAAACTTGTGTCTCTTGTTGACAGCTAAAGCTAAGGCAAACCTATAAGAATATATGGCAATCGGGCCAATGCTTTGGATGGGGCTCCTATTCTAAATGGTGTAAGGTCTAATTGGGACTTCACATCAGGGAGAACCCCTTGGTTGACAAATTTCTAGCACCGCCAATAGGTGGCTTAGCACTGTCAACAGGAGGCTACTTGGGCTGGTGAGAGAAATTGTACCCAAGTGAAACTAGCTTGAGACCCAACTCTCTATACCTTGACCTTGTTGGGGACATGCTCGAAAAAACAACAAGGAGAAGTTTGCTTGGACACCAATGATCTTCGTTGTACAAAGAATAAAATGAAAGGCAAGAAAGGAAATGGAACACACATACTGAAATATAACAAAGAGCATAAGAATATAGTGAAAACAAACTTATATTCATAAATAAAAAACAAAATAATATACAACACAAAATTGCTAGAATGGTGGTAGTTATCTTCGAAGGGAGAGATAAGACCACACCACACATTCATAAAAGGCTATTACAAGAGGTTGAAAGAATGGAATTTTAACATAAATAAATAACCCTATAGATCTATTACGCTAACCCTAGAAGATGAAGCACCAAAAGGTTTAAGGGCCTCGAGGTGGTTAGTTGGTACATCAACTTCCTAGGGGTACAACGTTTGCATACATTATTCATTTAGGGCACACAATAGCCTATTGAAAATAACTATTTGAGGATTATAATTTTTTTTTAGGGCCAGGGCATTCCATGGAAACCCATGCCCCCCTAAATGGCCAAAAAACATCATTTTGGGGATTATGTAATTATATATTGGAAAATGTACTGTAAAGTGGAAGTCCACGAGTCATCTATGTAATGTGAAGAGTCATGTAGGAAGTTTAAAAGTCATGAGAAGTCAAACAATCATGAGGGTAATCCAAGAGTCATAAGGGAGGTTAAGGATCATCCCATTTGTTATATATACACCGTCATTGTTCAAGCAAAGGAATTTTCACCTTGGCTTCTCCCATAAGGCATCAGAGAGACAAAGTCAGTATTTTTGGGGAGCAAGTTGTGGCTCCAACGCTCCACTATTGGAGCTAGTGATGTTCGTTGTATTCAAGTAACTTGGGACTTTTACTTAGTACTTGAAGATTGATGGCCAACACATTTTCATGCATGGATTTTGAATATTTGTAAGACTGTTTTGTGAATGTTTATGATTCATTTTTTCTTTCACCTATACTAAAGTAGTTGAACTATTTCAGTTATTTTAGAGTTTATCTAATTGAAAATGTGTTGTAATGGTTGTAACAATCGTCACATCTATGTGGAATTTCTTCTTGATGTTATGCGATTCTCTTTGTGCTTGTGTGTGACTCTACTAGGGTGGTACTATTACCTCTCTCTTAGAGGCTCACCTTTCCTCCCTCTGCAGTAGGAGAACCTTAATACACCTACAATCAAACATTCACTAGGCATGCTTACTTTCTTTTTGGAAAGGAAAATATACACTTCTCTCTCTTGCTAACAACTAAAGCCAAGGAAAATATATAAGAATATATGGCATCTAGGCCAATACTCTGAATGGGGCTCCTATTCCAAACAATGTGAGGTCTAATCTAGAATTCACATCGGGGAGACCACGTTGGTTGAAGAATTTCCAGCACCGTCAAAAAATGGCACTAGAAGGAGGGCCAGATGACAACCCGTGCTCGTTGAGTCTTCTTTGAATCTCTCATCCAAAATGGCTCTTTCTCAATTCATAATCCTAGGATATTTTTCTAAAGGGCTTAATCTTACCATCCATGTGGAATTTTTTCACAACTTGTCCCAATTTAAGTTTTATGGTGAGGGTGAATTAACTCTTCGTGAACATATGTTTCAAGTTATCCATTTTTTCCTTTCTAATGGAATACTTTGCAAAGATTTCATGGTTATATTTCTCATGCTCACATTTGAAGGTCGTGTTAAGAGATGGTATCACACATTACTTGCTTCTTCTCTCCAATAATTCAACCAACTTGTGAAGGATATTCATAAAGCATTTGAAAGGTATGATTACCAAAATATTCTTGAAATAATTAATCAACTAAGAATGAAGCCTACTGAAATTGTTGAGGATTTCCCTGATTGATTCCTTCACCTTTGTTATGAATTTTTTGTAGAAGACATAGATTGGGATTTATTTAGGCACAAGTTTGAGCCTTTGGTTTACATCTCTTTGCATCATGAACCTGAACCACCTAATGTTTCTACTTCCCCAAGTATTGTAAATCATGTGACACCTCTAATTTCATAGGAGGAACCTACTATCCCTTTGGATCATTGTCCTCCTCATTTTTCAGTTCCGATGTGGGTGCCTCCTTGTGATCATAATAAAGTTAGAAATCTTCTAATCAAATTCCTAATCCATATTCTCATTCCCCTTCCACTTTTCATGATTCAGATCCCATGGAAGAAGTCCCAGAATGGTTCATGACGCCTACCATGAAGACTAATTTCCCAATTTCACAAGATGATATTACTGCTCTTAATTTAAATATTGAATCTGATTTGGATACTTGTCATCCTCTACCATCTCTTTCTCATGACCCCTTGCCTCTCAATTTTCCTAATCAATCTCTTCCAAATCTAAGTAATGAATATGTGCAAGGTAGTCGCATTTCGAAGGTAGAGGAGAAATAAGGTGAGGGTTCTTTCGATCTTTCTTCTCTTTACAGAGTCCTATGTGTGAAGATGGTGTTGCTTCACTCTTGGCTGATAATAAATCTAAGAATCTTGGTGATGAATACAATATAATCGATTTTCTTGATCAATTTGAAGTCTTGGACAACCATCATATTGATTATTATGACTCCATTATTGTACAGGATAATATATTCCCAAGCACACCAATTGATATTTTAGTTCCTCCAGAAGATGTTGATTTGAAAATATTAGATATGGAATTTGATCTAGCCGAAGAAATTATTATTATCGAAACTTCCTCTTCATCTCACTATCTCTTTTTCTCTCTCATTTGTAATGCATCAACTTGCAATTAAGATACTCCACACTCTTCAAGTTCTCCATTTGAAGAGTTAACTTTTCAATTGACACAAGGTGGTGAGATTATCCATGATGAAAATGAAAACAATCAAATCATTGAGTATTCTTTCCATCCCTCATCATATCTTGTTTTGCATGAAGACAATTCTTGAAACCAAATTTCTCATGAAATTTCCCCGATTCATTCATCTTTGGATTTGCGATCAGAAGAATACTTTGACTTGAGTTATCTAGTTATTGTTGTAAAATATGATCAAATTAGTGACAAATATGGCATCCATTTGGTTAGTAGTAGTCTTATTGAAATCAATGGTAGTAGCTATCCTCACACCATGCATGATCTGGTTCAATCTTCAAAATGTGATTTTACAATCCTTGAAAGTTTGAGGACTTGTTAGGGACTTGAGGCACTTCAACTTTTGTAGATGATTATGACAGGATCTCGCGAATCTGGTAAGGTCCACGAACTAATTAAGATATGGTTTCTCTCGTGAAATCCTTCTCTTTGCATGGTTTCACTCGATGAAATTTTATTCTTCAAAGATGTTTGGAATTTTAGATGTAGTATTTCGAGCTTTCAATATTTTATTTATGATCGGATTCAAGAATCTTACTCATTTTATTCATCTTCATGAAAATCTCTTGTATGAAAATCGGGTTTGGAACGTGTATCTCTCATAGAATCATGGAATTTTGAAGTTAATCATTTCAAAAAATCATCTTTGGTCAAAGCAATCATGCTTATCAGATTCAGTTTAGCATAGTTAGCTCCTAGTTTTTCTCGTGAATATCACTACAACAAAACAAGTAATTTGCATCAGATTTAGCCCCATATTTTAGTGCATTTCTTTTACAATTGGGATGAGCAACCTGGCGCTAAATATGGCTCTATTGTACAATTTTTAAAGCGTCCTTTTTTGCGCCTGAATTTTCATCCTTTTTCATGCTAGATTTTGCAACATTTTTTACACCAGATTATGCATCATTTTTTGTGTAAATTTTTTCACCAAGATTTGCATATGGTTTTATGATAGGTTTTTCTTCTAGATTTGTGCTATTTTTTGCATCTATTTTTTTCTTTCCATTTTATGCCATTCTTTGCTTCCATTTTTGTGCCATCATTTGCATCAAGTTTACACCGTCTTTTGCATCCAATTCAACACCTTTTTTTGCATCCATTTTGTGCTGATTTTTGCATCTAGTCTTACATCAAGTTTTGCATCTTGTCTTGCACTAGTTTTTTCTTCTAATTGTGCACCTATTTTTGCATCTAGTTTTGCACCTATTTTTGCATCTAGTCTTGCACTGTCTTTAGTGCCTATCTTTGTAGCATATGTTAAATTTGATTTAGCATCAAAATTTTCATCCATTTTTGTGCCTATTTTTGTATGATTTTTTGGACCATTTTTTACGTCCACTTTTGTGTTCGATTTGCCTCCCTTTTTCACATCCCATATTGCAACATATTTTGCATCATTTGCTATATCCGATTTTTCATATTTTTTAACATAATTTCTTGCATCCAATTCTACACCCTTTTGAGCATCTATATTTGCATCCTATGTTAAGTTGTGTTTTTTTCCTAAGGAAAAATCATAACTTTCATTATATAAAATATTGAAAATTACATGTTGTATATGCTACTAAAGGATCATATGTCAAAAATAGTGGCCATTGCCACTCACTGTATAGTGTCTATGAAAAAAAAACTGTTACCTAACTATAACCACGATAACATAATAATAACATAGTTCAAAGAAATGACACAATATAAGAAAAAATATCAGAAAATGGAGGTCCATCTAAGAAACAATGGAGAATCAGGTAGCTATTGCCCCTTGTGGATGATGATCAATGAAAGGCCTGTGAAAATACTGATAGAATTCCTATCCAATATGTTCTTGTATCATCCAAGAACCAATAGGTTGATGCATTGCTTCCATGGAAAGACTATCGGAAATATGGTTCCTCTCCCTATAGATATGACAATAATATGTATAGTTAAACTGTGATTTTAAAGTAATAATTTCGTCAACCAAATTCCAGAGTGTGTGCACATGACATTTTGATTGAATATTGAACCAATTAATATCAATTTTAGAATCACCAAATATCTGTAGTTGTTGTCATCCTTTCCCATGGGAAAAAATAAGGAGAAGTCTAAGGCTATTTAGTTATGAATAGTTATTAGTGCCTCTCCCTAGACCCATCTTCATCTTGAAATAATGGTATTCATTGATATACAAAAATTCTCCTCTGCCACATCAAGCTTGCTAAGCCGATCCATTAAAATATGTCCAAGGAATTTCCTTGTCGATGGATTCTGTTGATATGTTCTTGTAGCTTTGGATCATCATCCAGGATCATATTATATAAATCTGTAATGTGTGAGCAGGAGAGAAGCCAATTAGGGGCCTTTTCTTGAAATATGAGTTGGTTTCTTCCTATCCAAATACTCTAGCAAACCAACAGGGGGAAATTTCAAAGTTTTGTAGGATGGGATTGATTCCACCAACCTTCCCAAGATTGACATAAAGTGTCTCCCTACCACCTGATATTGATTTCTAGAGATTGATATACATGATTCCACATTTGAGTTGATGATGGGAAATGCAAGAATAAATGATTTATTGTTTCGACATTATTCCTGCATAATATACACTAGGAGGCTCCCTGAAAGGTTTGATGTTGGAGGTTGTCGCCCGTGGGAGCTTTGTTATGTAGTAAACACCACATATTTTTTTTTTTTCTTTCGGTGGTCCTTTTAATTTCCAAAGCAAACACCACCACCAAACAAATATTTGGGGTTCATGATCAACGATAATGAAAGGGTAGCCTTCTTTTGGAGTATATCTGCCATGCGAAGAAATTTCCTAGATTAATTAGTATTCCCGTTCTTGTATTCTTATGAGACCCTTCGATAAAGAATTAATATAATTTGTCCAGTCCTAAATCTAGTGTACACGAATCCTAAGTTTGTGAGCAAATTTCCATGATTGACAAAAAGTAGTAGAATTTTCAGGATCTGTAGTCTGTTCTAAAGTCCTTATGTCAGATGCCTCCAGAAATTGTATAAGTCTAGGGGGGAGGATGTGAAAATTTCCACTTCCAAACCATGCGTCCATGCCAATACGAACCTTCCCACCTGATCCTAATCTCCACGCCAAATCCACTCTGATGTATTCAAAAAGGTTTAATACAAATCCCCAAATCGTAGAGATGTCCAATCTCTTCCATCTTGGCATTCTGATCCAATCCTCAATATGTTGTGGGCTGATGTATTTTTTGATAACCACCTCTGACTATAGACTGTTTGAAGACATGAGATGCCATCCCAATTTGTATGCAAGGGCTTTGGAAAAACATACACGATTCTTCAACACTCAGCCTCCCCATTTTTTGGGAATGGCAATGTGATCCCAACTTACCCATGCAAAAGGATACCTTCCCTATTCCTTCTCGAAATTAATCTGCAACATATATGTTGTATTCTATTTCAAACACCTTTTGGATCCAGGCTAAATACATCTAGTATACAGGGATAACCCTGGATAATCATCGGTGATGCCAAATATTTATTCTTCTTTCAACCTACATCTAGTCCACAACTTTATAATTAGTTGGTTTGAGCCGAGATCCTAAATACTTGAGGCCATCTTCAAAAGAAATTTGCCTATATGGAAATCTTTGTTTAACGAAGACTAATTCATACTGTGTGAAACCCGTAATAGGTAAGGTGGATTTTTCCTAATTGGTCTCCATCTCAGTGGCCTTACATAATAATTTAATAATGGAGTTGAACATAGTAGAATCATTGATGTTCCCATTCAGAAAAATGAGGACATCATCAACAAATAATAGATAAGACAAGATGAGAATACTGTATGAAACAGAGGTAATACAACATATTATCCAGTTAATGAAATCATAAGGAAATCCTTTATGAGTCAACAACATCCGGATGTACAACCAAATTGCCATATCATATGATTTGGAGAGGTATATTTCAAAAATAATTTACTTCAGATTCTTAATTTTTAAGGAGTGAAGGCATTCTAGAGAAATGCCTGTAGCTTCATGAATCTGGTGATTGTCCAAAAAGGAAAATTGCTCCTTTGATATATGTTGAGATAAAATAGGCTTAATGTGATTTGCAATGAACTTCGCAATGATCTTATAGATGAAATTACATAGAGAAATAGGCCAAAAATCATTAAAGGTGCTAGGCTTATCAAATTTGGGAATTAAGGCTATGAATGTTGCATTGAATGCGTCATACATTATTCCACTCATCCAATAGTCCTCTATAACCCTGAGAAGATCTTCACCTATCAATTCGAAGAAAGCCAAATAAACTTCCACTTTCCATCCACCCAGACCCAAACTCTTATATTTTTTGAAACATTTCAGCACTACCTCTAGTTCCCCCAGGGTCACAGGCTTGTTCAGGTCTTCAATTTCTTCCTCATTTACAAAACATGGGTGTTGTATAGTTGGCATTGTTTGGATTGACAATGGCCTAGTTAAGGCATCTGCAAGTATGTTTGCATTTATGTCAACAATCATGCTAGGGAGATGTGTTGGGAAGTTGGCATTGCCTAACTATTGGTAGGAGTGTTGGAATTGATGTCAACCATACTAGCTTGGATGCTTTTCACAACAAATGTTGGAAGTGATGTCTCAGGAGGAATCCCATGGTTGTTCATGGCTTAGAAGGATTCCTATGATAGATGCAAGCTTTAAGTAGATAATCATCATAGTAGCAAGCTTAGTGAAAAAGCCATAAAATGATGATTACAGTGATGAGGTAGATGGAAGTCCATGGTAGTTGCAGGATTCTTGTAGAAAATCATCACAGTAGTAGGCTTACTGAAGAAGCCATAAAATGATGAATACTGTGCTGGTCAGGACATAATCCCACGGTAACTGGAGGCTTCATGTAGAGAATCATCACAGTAGGAGGCTTGTTGGAGAAACCATAAACTGATGATTATAGTGATGGACCATGAGGATGTCCATGGTAGCTGTAGGCTTAATGCAGAGGATGACCTTGGTGGTTGTGATTCCAACTGTTTGAAGAGTCAAGGAATAGAATATGTAGAAAATACTGTAGATTCACAAGCTAACGCAATTTTCTAAAGAAAGAGAGAAGAATATACTTTCACTCTTTACAGTGGAAACCAATAAACATCGAGAAAAAAATGATCAATAGAGGAAGAGAATCAAAGGCACATAACATGATTAATATCCAGGGAAAGCCCCAATCCAAAACCCCACTATCTGTTTTGTATTAATCTGGAAAATCAAGATGAAATTACAATGCTTTTTCTCTCTAGAACAATCCCAACACTCAACAAACTCAATCTCCAACTCATAAGCAAGATCAAGGCCAAATCTTAGCCAATTCAAGCTCTCCAAGTCTCTATTCCAATGTGAAATTCCTATGAAGGATAACTTGTATTTAAAGGGAAATAAAGCCTCTAAAAATAGCGCAATCCCTCAAGGATTAGTTCTTGAATGCATGCACTATCAGTGCAACTCAGAAAAATCTAAAACAAATAGTACACTATCCCTGCACTCTAGTCTCAACTGGGTGTTTCTCAGAATCGACATGCATGGGTTTCTGATGAATAAATATTCAGTTAACTAGAGTAGCATTAGTGGAGTTCATTAGTGTCACCAATGACTGTTAAGTCACTATTGGTTCTCCTAATCAGTTTGAGAACTAAATTAATTGAAATGACTCATGAAACTGAGCCTTCTATTTTACAACTCACAATTAACTCACAATGGACTCCTACAAAGTAGGGAGAACATATACATGACTTCCAAAAGACTTCCAACTCGAATTTCCGAAGTTAAGTAAGTTTAATAAACTTAATTAACTAATTTTAAGTTGCTATGAGAATAGAATTCAAATTTAATTCAAGGAAAAATTAAACTGGAATTTCTTTTTGCCATTTCTCAACAGTCCCTCTCAACAAGAAAGGGATTATCAATTACCCCAATCCTGTCTCCGTAAAACTTGAATTTACATCTTAACAATGCCTTTGTCAAGATTTCAACATCTTGCTCCTCCATGGGAATGTAATCTAACAACAGGATTCGCATCAATACACAATCTCTGAGATGATGATATTGGATATCAATATGCTTGGACTGATCATGAAAAACTAGATTTTCAGAGAGTTTGATACAACTTTGATTATCACAATAAATCACTGTCGGATCCATATGCTGACCAAACAAACCAACCAGGATCTTCCTCATCCAGATAGCCTCACATGTTGCTTGACTTGCAGCCATGTACTCTGCCTATACCAAACTGAGTGCAACCGATCTCTGTTTCTTGCTATACCAAGAAACTGCTACTGACCAAATACTAAATATTCCTCCTGATGTGCTCTTCTTGTTAGATGGACTCGCTGCCCGATTTGCATTTGTGAAGCCTTGAAGCTTAACTCCCTCTATCCATCTGTACCATAACCCAAACTGAGTAGTGCCTCTGAGGTATCTCAGTACATGCTTTTTTGCTTTCCAATACAGATTAGTAGGCCTAACCATCGCTTGACTAAGCTGGTTAATTTCATAGCACATATCTGGTCGTGTGTTCACCAATTAGATGAGTGAATCCACAAGTTTCCTATAAATAGTAGCTTCCACTACTTCCCCTGAAGTAGCATCCTCCTTCCTCCAGTTACCAGTTAGAGGAGTCTCCATGGGTTTACTGCTCTCCATGCGGAATCTCTTGAGTATCTCATTGGCATACTTGCCTTGAGATAAAAACAAATCCCCATCTCCCTGCCATACCTCCATGCCAAGAAAGTAATGCATGAGCCCCATGTCCTTCATCTCAAACTCTCTTGCAAGGTCCTCCTTGTAAGATTTGATGAGCTTCTCATCACCTATCAGTATGAGATCATCTACATAAATTACAATGATCAACGAATTACCTTCCACCACTATGGGATACAGGTTCGCATTCGCTTCACTTTTCGTGAAGCCCAATCCAGTGAAGGAGATATCTATCCTGGTGTACCAAGCACATGGTGCTAGCTTCATCCCATACAACGCTCTCTTGAGTCGGCACACATGCGACTCATGGTCCAAGGTTTCAAAACCTTCAGGCTACTCTATGTACACCTCTTCCTCAATCATGGCATTGAGGAAGACAGTCTTGACATCCATCTCATGGATCTTCCAACCCATCTATGCTAATAGTGCCAAAATAGATATGCTTGACAAGTACCTTGCAACAGGAGCAAAGGTCTCATCATAGTCAATCCCCTCTACTTATGAAAATTCACGGGCCACAAATATGGCCTTATGCTTCTCTGCACTACCAACTGTAGCTTGCTTTACCTTGTAAAGCTAGCGGGAGCTCACAACTGACTTGTCCTCCGGTCTCGGGACCACATCCCAAACACTGTTTCGAACTATGGAGTCATACTCCACCATCATGATAGGCCTCTAAATTAGACGTAAATTAGGCCCATGCCTCTGAATTAAACATAAATTAATGCCCATCTTACCATCCTTCAACATGTTAAACCCATTTTTTGCATTAGATAATGTATTTTTAACTTTAATATGTTCATTAGGAAGGTTTATGAATAATTGCATATTTGTGCCTAATATTATTCATTTTTGTGGAATATTATGAGAATATTGGGCAGATTATGAAGATTTGGAAGAGGAGATAACTTAGGGACTTTTTCCCTACTACAAGAGGACCAATATTAAATAATAAATCAACAAGATATTATGGAATTATGGCATAGATTGTGGAACTCCAATGATTGAGAAAATCTAGGAATGTGTTCCCTGCCATTTAATGCAGATTCCTAGCATTGGGAACCAAATCCACTAATCAAGGGATTTTGGTGGGGAAAACTTCTTCCTTTCATGGGGAATGATTCCTAATAATTTTGTATAAGTACTGAGTCGAATTTTCCTCTAGAGATAGATATTTATTAGTCTTATTGTGGAGAGAACTCGTATTTTTGTAGCTCCATTGCATTTTCTTGCAGGGATGTAATTGTATTGATGATAATAATGAAGATTGATGTCATGTTCAGATTCTAAATCTTGTTATCCTCCATAGGGATCTAATTTTCATTG
>JABXJQ010000086.1_pt1 | contig 13041 bp, 15 predicted proteins | sample 7436221 | NCBI WGS metagenome assembly JABXJQ01 (sample SAMN14395755, study PRJNA613071) | wetland metagenome | isolation source: water sample H0 from high-altitude wetland | place: Chile: Salar de Huasco, high-altitude wetland | collected 2015-11-10
ACTTACCTAGAAGGTGACTGTTGAAACAACTACAGTTGATTTGACAATGATTATGTTGTTAAAAGGAGCAGGGGAAATTCATTTAAGGAGTAGATCTATGAAAATCTGCCGCCAAATTCACATTTATGAGGAATATCTAAGGGGGAACAAACATTTTGAATTTGCAATGGGTTATAAATATCACACCCTGCCCACATTTGGACACTTTGCTTCTTGAAAATTCGCTATGTGTTTTTGCGCTTAAAGAGCCAAGGGTGTTGTTGCATGTCTGGTTACCTGAGTTTGGAAGAAGTTAAACAAGATTTTTTGAAGAAAGGGGTGGGGAACATCATGAATGCAACATTTCCAGTCCACACGACAACACCCAAGTCATTGAGGTCAAAGCCTATTTCCTCTGTGGTAGGAGATAAAAAGTAGAAAAAGGCATAGTGGACTCGGGTCTAGTAATCGCCATGGAAAATTCCAACTGAGTAGAGACAAATGGGAAAAGTGGATAAAAACAAATAGCCAATGGAGCCGCAGGACTTGAACGAAGAAGAGCTGAATGAAGGGCTTGAGGATATCAGTGCAGAAGAAACATAACTAATTTCTTGGTTGCCGTCGTATATGCCACCATGGAAGCCAACTTCAAAAGTGGCTAAGGATCCAGACTCTATCAAATTTAAAGTATTCACACCATTGATGCCGAAGGAAGTGCCTATTGAAGCTAAATTGTTGGCAAGCGTGACCCAGCTCTACATGGAAGATTGGGATTTGAGCGACCGTGAGAAATTTCCGTTGTTGGATCCAAACAAGTATCTAAAGGCGGTGTACTATGAGGAGGTGGGCTTCACAAGACTTGAACCAATGAAATGCGTGGCCGGTATTGAGCACGCAAGATTGATGAACATGTTGTATGTCCCACACTTTGGCCGAAGAACCATCAACTCTATTTGTGTGTGCCAGTTGTTGGCGTTAGTCCATGATGAGTGCCTATGGATGGGAGAGCCCATCCCAATTGATGACATGTTGATACGAAGAATCACAGTGTTTCCCTATCAAGGCATGAACTTCGCAGATGCTTTTGTGGGGAAGTCACTTGAGAAAAAGTTGGCAGACCAGATGAAAAGTGACTTTAGGTTGATTAAGAAGTCTAGGGTATATGCCATCAGTTCAATCACAAATGAAGCTATTCAGTTTGCTACACAGATCTTGGCAGGAAGGATCATGAGGAAGTGTCAAGCAGATGAAGTGCCGACACCAATGGTATCCTTGGTTGTGTAATGCAACAAGGGGGTTAAGTTAAATTAGGTAATCTATCTATGCCAATAATTCCTCGAAGATTGCTGCGAAGCGTAGGAGGAGGGAAAAGCATTCCACTATGCGTGGCTCTTATTATTGATCCCATTGATAGCTTGGAGGGTGTCGGACGATTCACAATTTCCCACTACAGATCCAGAGTTGTGTGAGGCTACCAGATTTGCCTCGTTGTTGGAACAAAGGACCCTGCCCGTGTTATAGAAAATAAGATGTTCTAGGTATTATTCGAAATGGATCTGTGAATGGTGATCAACTAGAATTTAAGGTTGTCATCGAGTCTATTCAAGGAATATCGACGCATTGTTGGCTTCAAGGCCAATTTCCACCATGTGTATATCCCTGTGGGGTGTGATTTGATGAAGACATGGACAAATTTTCCATTTCTGGTCACCGAAGAAGATATCACCCAACTAGTCCTTCAGTGGTTGACTGACTAGCTCATTCCTACAGAAGTTGCAAAATGCGCAGTAGGGACTAGTAAAGATGCGTTGAAGAAAAAGAAGAAGGTGACCATCGATGTAGACAAGAATACCATACAGGAACTAAATCACGAGGAAGAAGAAGCACAACACACAGAAGAACTTGATTAGGGTGGTGAAGACCCCTATGTAGACCTGGGGGATGTTGATTCTCCATTTATTCTAAAGTGGAAGCAAAAGACAAGTGTGGGAGGTGCACATAAAAAGAAAAAATATGATAAGTTTGCCAGTGTCTAGTCCATGGTCTACAATGAGGGGGACCTCGATGAAATTAGAGACACCGTCCGAGTTGTGACAGGGGAGATTTGGGGAAACATTGAGGAGCAGTATAAAACCATGCTAACATAGGTCCAAAAGGGCCCCAAATAATTGCAGGCTCAGGAGAGCTAGGTTCAAGCAACTGTGCATCAAGTGAGCCTGAAGCAAGCGAGCATGATAGCCTAAAAAACAAAGCTTACCATAGACCTCCATGGAATGTAGTTGTCGTAGGGACCATTGCATGTTGAGACTTTAGAGGACAGGGCGCGCCTATTGCATATGAAGAACTTGAGCCTTAACCTTGCGGAACTCCCCATTCAGTCATTGCATGAGCTGCATCAAGGAGTATTGGATGAGCTCAGGATCCAGAAATAATGGGCATTAATGTTTATCAGTGAATTCAAGACTAACAACCCGCAAATGTTCAAGGAAAAGGCATAGGCACTAAAAGAATGAGATGAGGTCATTGCGCACAGTCAACTTTGGCCGAGAAATTACAAAAGCTGGCAGTCGCATTGAAAGAATTTAAGGCCGAGGTGGGAAAGGTGCGGTTTGAGATGTAGCTGTAGATTTTATAGCTTCAAATGAAGTTGCAGCCTACCACCCCTCTAGAAGTCTGAGAGTAGTGCGAGGTTGCTATCAAAGCCGATATGGAAGTTCTTACCGCTGTAGTTAAAAACTGCAGTCAACTTTTTGGAAGTACGATGAAAATATGGGCGTCATTGCAGGGGGACCCACATCTACAGAAAATTGAAGCTGGAATCCATGAGAAGCAACTACAGTTTGATGAGATCAGAGCAACAACACGAACCTTAGCACTTGTGTAGAGGTTCGCTAGAATCCAAGAAGGGAAAATCAAATATAGACTCAGATCGATGAGCTGTGTCGAAAGGCCTCTACCATTTTAACAAGGATGTAGCCATGGGCCGACGAAGCAAGCCAGTTGTCATAGAATGTCCAAAGAAAATTGAAATCCCTTCAGTAGACATAGAGGATGATGAAATTCGCATTCGTAGGGCCAAAAACATAGAAGTTGGTTGACGAGATTCGACAGGCCGCTGCGCAGTGTATAGCAGAACTTCAAGCCTTGAAGTCAAAATTCAGTGGCCTCAAAGCAGACATCGAAGACATACCATCAGAATGACTCAGGGAAAGTCACAACTTTGTGTTGGGGGCCTGTTGGGATAGGGTCCCCTAGGGTTAAGTTTTGTTAAGTCTTGAGTAAACTTTTAATAAGATATTGTCTCTGCATTTTGAGGAGTGGAGTACGTGTAACGGAGGTTGTTAATATTCAAATCGGATTTTAGATAAGTCAAAGCACCTTGTTTTGTAAAGGGATGAGTTGTATTAAGCTTTGCCCATGGTTCGTGAACCATGGTAATGTAATGTAAACGCTATAAAAAGGAGTCATTAGGAAGTTAAAAAAAAAGTAGATTAAACGTCATGATTGATGCTTAGAGTCTGAACTATTCTTTTTTATATTTGGGGGAAGGGGAAGGATCATGTTGATGTGTGCGCAGAGACATTGGTAAGTTCACAGCTGAGTGTGCGTGCCCCTGCAGTTGTGTGTGCGTGGTCTGAAAGTATATGTATTGAAGATCTGGAATAATAAAGAATATTTGAAGCAACTATGTGTTTGAATTGTATACTTATGTGTTTTAAATACTTATGCTCAGTTGAATGCCATTTATCTGTATTATTTTATCAATTATACCGAAAATATATGGATCTACTATTATATGTTATTCTATGCACGATTAGACCCTTAGGCGAAGCTCATAACTCTATTTAATTGGAAATTACTTTAAGTTTGGGGTTGTTGAGGATAAGGGTTTGCAAAGGCCAGATCAAGCCTTAAAACGAATAAATTCCTTACCCCCACATCACATAGCCTTCTGGATGTAGAAACCTGGTTATAACATCCCCTAATATTGCCTTGGGTGAGACTACAACCTGCGTTAAGTGGGTTGCTGCCAAAATGGATGGTAGTGTAAGGTTTTGTTGGTTAGCGCAACTAACTCTGAACCTGGGTCCAAGCCCCCTCAAGCCAATAGTGGGGCATTACAGATTGGTATCATAGCTTCCAAATTCAAACACTTGGACTAAATGGGCTAAAGGTATATTGTTATACATGCATTGTGATGGTTATGGTTATCATGTATGTAGTTGTTATTGCAATTTTGTGTCATCATGCATGATGTTGATGTGTTGATTTCATGATGTATGTATATGTATCATGCTAATTTGGATTGATTTGTGCAAATGAGAGAGCCTCCCATGAACTTCACTAAGGTATGATTTTTATTATGTTTCTATTTGGTTTATCTAACATGACATGTTTGCAGGAAAGAGAAGGTGACCCAAAGATGAAGAGCATAATGGTGGACTACAGTTGACATGGCTTGATGTGAATTCCATGGAATGGGAAAATTCAGTTGAGAAGCAAGAAGAAGAGTATTCTCTTGATCTAGCAGATACATTGAGAAGTTTAAGGGAAAAGATCAAAAGTTTCAAAATAGATAATAACAGGTTGATTGAGCCATCGAAATGGCTTACAAGAGCTCAAGAAAAACAAGCAGAAGTTAATGCAATGATTCTACAAAGTCTTTTAGAGTTTTGGAAACAAGGACATATGGGGAACAAACATGGATATAGGCAGGAGGAGAAGACTAATGGGGCAGATGGTAGCAAATCTCAGAGGAGACATAGGTTGGATAGGGAGGATACAATGAAGAGTGGTAGATTCTTGGATACACCTAACAGGAGGACTAGTACGTATGAGTTTTACTCTAGTTCTTCTTCCAGGAGACATAATCATCATCAGTGCTAACACCATAGGATAAGTGAGTACTTTCCAGAGGAGTTTAGGAAGTTCAAGCCTCCTACTTTTGATGGAGAGATGAAGAAATCAAAGGATGTAGAAGTGTGGCTGCTTGGGATGAAGAATTTATTTAGATTACATGAATATAGAGAACATGAAAGCCAAGATAGCCACTCTCAGTCTCAAAGGGAAAGAAAATATCTAGTGGGAGGATGTGAAGAATGTTAGAAGCATTAGAGAAGAAGAGCTGATTTGGATGAGTTTTAGAGACTTTTCAAGGAGAAATATTTATCTGAGAGATACTATGATGACAGGGCCAAGGATTTCTATGAGATGAAGATGGTTTCTATGATAGATGATGAGTATACGAGAATGTTCCTGGAGTTGTTGAGGTATGTGCCTTACCTTAAGCATGAGAAGGTGAAGATTCAAAGGTTCATCGTTTCCAGTAGCATTCAAAGACCATATTGAGTATGATGAGCGTTTTTCATTGGAGGAAACCATCTGGAAATGAAGCATTGTTATGAGAAATCAAAGTGCAAGCCTGAGAACAAACATGACTGGAAAGGGAATGAGAAGACTAAGGGAAAATGGCCTCAGAAGCGAGGGATATCTCAAGATGTAAGTGAGTGTTGACAATGTTGGACCCACCAACAAAGGGGATCTCCCCGTTATGAAGTCCCAACTAGACCTCACACCATTTGATGTAGGAGCCCCATCCGGCATGATGGACCAGTTTCCATTATCTTAGAGATTTGCCTTAGCTCTTGTTGTTCAGCACATGAGAGTGTTATGCTTGTATCTTCAAAAGTGAGGTGATTATGCATGGTGAGTGCGTAATGTAACTTTGTGTCTGGGTTCTCTTATTGTAAGGGAGAGGGTAAAAGTGAGCCTCTAAATGAGAGGTAATAGTACGACCCAAGGAGAGACACACACGAAAACAACAAGGGTTTGTCTAGCATCCAGCGGAATAATCCACAGTGGATGCGGTAGTTGTTAAAACCGAAGTGTAAGGGAAAACATGTACATCTTCTAGCGGAGTAGTCCACATGGGGGTGACGATCGTTATAACCAAGAAAACAAGAATGGTCTATCTAATGTCCTGCAGAGTAGTCCACACAAATGAGACAACAATTATAAATAATACAACACATCTTCAACAATGTAAGTACTAAAATAACCGAAGTAGTTCAACTATCATAGTACAGGTTAAGCAAACATGCATTACAAACATTTAAAGAATAGTCTTACAAACAGATACAAAACATGCAGGAAGACGTGATGACCTGAGACATGCTTCTAAATTAAGAAAAAGTTCTAAGACAAATTTATACACCATACATCACTAGCCCCAGTAGTGGGACATTGGAGCCACTCCTCGCTCCTCAAAGAACAGGCTACAGACTCTCAAGGCTATGTGAGAGGAGCCAAGGTGAAAAGTTCTTTTCTCATACAATGAGGGGTATATATAGCCAAGGGGGACACTTGACCCTTGTGACTCTTTGACTTCCCTCATGATTTTTTGACTTCTTATGATTTTCTGACTTACATGACTCTTCAACTTCATATGTGTGTCTCTCGGACTTTCACATTACATTACATTTGATTACAACAAGTTTGGCCCATAGTAGTGATGCCGAGACAACTCATCACACAACTCGACACGACATTTTTGACATGTACTCGTTGATTGTGGTGTCTGTGTTGAGCTATTATGCTGCTGAGTGATGGGTGTGCTCTCAGTGTATTATGTATTTTCCTCTGCATGGAAAAGTGTGCAGGGTCTTTGATGGTCTTGGTCTTTTCTTGATGGTGCACATGTATGTGTGCCTTTTGCTTGCTACTTGATGTGCTTCATACATTCGTTCAATTGCACGCAAGTCTTCTAGCATGCACTCCTTCTTCAACCCGTTCATCGTTGCACCATGTTTCATCAATGTACCTACTCTTGCAATCACTCATGATGAGACAGGATCAAATCCAAAAATATCTTAGTTCAGCATGATGCATTATTTTCCGTTTCAAGTGCAGGTAACCGGGAGGGAGGACAAGGCACTGAAATTGCGCAGAGCACAACTCTGGTCAAGATGAGAGGCTTTAGAGCACTGTTGGGAAAAAAATGTGCAGATGTCACTGGGAGACAGATTTGCGCAATCCAGGACAATAGTGACAGCTGCAAAATAGAACCAAGCTAGGTAGAACTGTGAAGTTCCTGGGAGGAAGATAAGGTAGGGTGTCGGGAGGAACTATTGGGAAATCCTATGCAGTTTTCAGGATGAGGACTAGGCAGGTCCTCCAGGAGTCCAGCTTGGAATTTTACAAAGTGGGCAACAGGAGGCACCAGCAGACATTTTTGTGTAGTTTTACAAAGCAAGGATGAATCAGGCTGCAGGGAGCTTCTGGTCACAACTGCGCAGTTTTGAGGGACAATGTCGGACATAAAATAGGGGCCTTCTTGACACAACTGCAAAGTTTCGAGGATGAGTGGAAAGTAGGGTAGCAAGGAGAGTGTTAGTCAAAACTGTGCAATTTTTAGGGACAGAGCATAGCAAGCCAACAAGGGGGCCTGCCAGTCAAATCTGCATAATTTCTTGGAACAGTGCAGTGCTAGGCAATAGAGATCTGACTCACATGACTATGTAGTTTTTGTAGGCAGTGCAGGGAAAGCAGAGGGCATGTCTGCACAATGTTGGAGAGTAGTGCAACTTGGGGTCACAATGCAGTTCAGGTTTCCAGTAGACTAGAGGGAGGCTTGATGAGTGATCTTGCGGAAAGCACAGATTGGATCGGACTTGGGGACAACTTTTGCGCAGTTATGGGAGACAGTCAGCTTGCTCACTTCCAGGATTGTTCAGTGCAGGCTGCCCCAAAGGATAGCCTCAAGATCTACGTAGTTATGAGTAGTAGAGAAAGGTCACTAAGAGCTAAGATTGCACAATGCATCTCAGTCAGGGCCCGGTTGAAGGAGGGTTTTCTAGTCGAAAGATTTTCAGGAAAAATAGCTAACTGTGAGAGGGAGTGAACTTGTGCATACATGACATTGTGATCACACACTTAGCATGACTCACCAACAAGACACCTAAAGCCAACAATACAAACATGTGCTCACTGAAACTATATTAAAGGTTAAGAGTGATAAGTGCGACACTTGAGATAGATCTTCGAATGACTGTGATGACACTTGCGCGACAGTGCTTGAAACTTTGTGTGTGAGAATGACTGATTTTCATAGAGAAAAAACAACTCATGCACACAAAGACAAACCTTCAAAATTGCCAGAACAATATCGCAACCATGACATAGCAATAAACATGCCAAAATATGACCAGTGGTTGATCAATAAAAAAGGGTGTGAAGACTTGACAAGAGCTTATAGAAAGAGCCCGAGTGTTTGCAACCACCAGGGGAAAAACCAAGGAAGGCTCTGAAATTTGGATGCAGTCCAAAATTTGGAAGGTGTTGCATTGGCTACAATAGTGAGAAAGAAAATGTGGCTCCTTATAAGAAGTTTAATGTAGCTGAGAAAGGACATGGATCTCAGCCTGAAGAACAGTAGAATAAAGGTAACAATGGGGGACCATTGCAGTGTTGGATTTGTGGCAAGGATCATTGAAAGAAGGAATGTCCATTATACCAAGGTGGCAGGCCTCAGATCTATAGTGCCAAAGAGGCAAAGACAGTTGGGGAAGTTATTTAGAGCATTCGAATCTTTGTAGCAATTGATAACAGGAAGACAGATCATCAGGCATCCATTATTAAGATGGAAGGTAAGCTTTGTGATTGAGTTGTTTCTATTTTGATTGATCTTGGATCTAATTATAGTTATGTTAGTCCTCACCTGGTGGATCAATGTTGTTTGAGTAAATAATTGCATGCATAATCTTGGTTGGTATAGTTGGCTACAAGGACTAAGAGAAGAGTTCATCATTGGGTGAGAGCTTGTTCATTTGAGCTTAATGGTATGCCTACATCAACACATCTAAATGTATTTTCCTTGGGTTTCATATAACATGCTTTTGTGCATGCATTGGTTATTTACTCACATGACCAAGGTAGATTGTTATGAGAATGCCATTGAGTGCCTAGATGATGGCGGAGAAAAGAGAATTTTGCAGGGAAAGAAGAAGCTTACATCAGTAAGAATGGTTATAACCATGCAACCTAAGTGCAATTGTAGGAAGGGGTGTGTATTGTTTGCAGTGCATATTTCCAGTGACAAAGGAAAAGATGTTGAGGATGAGGAATCCATGAAAAAATATCATGTTTTACAATAGTTTTAGGATGTTTTTCCTACAAAGATTTCAGAGTTACCATCTCATAGGGAAGTGGATTTCTCTATTGAGTTAGTACCATGAGCAACACCAGCATCAAGGAACCCTATAGGATGAGCACTCCAGAGTTGGTCAAATTGAAGTTGTAGCTTAAGAAAATGCTTGATAAAGGATACATAAGGCCAAGTGTGTTTCCTTGGGGTGCACCAATGTTATTTGCAAAGAAAAATGATGGTACTCTCATATTGTGCATTGATCACAGGTAGTTGAACAAGGTGACCATGAAGATCAAGTACCCATTGTTGTGGATCAAGGACTTGTTTGATCAGTTGAAGGGAGCAACAATGTTTTCAAAGATTGATTTGAGATCAAGATATCATCAGGTGCACATCAAATAAGAAGATATCTACAAGATTGCATTCCATTAGGTATGAGCATTATGAGTTTGTGGTTGTATAAATTAGGCTGTAGATTTACAACTGCTCATGAAGTTTTAATCAAAATCACAAGACATAAACCTACTTTACTACTCTACAAGCACTAATTCAAAATTTAGAACAAAAATATGATTCAAACATGCAAGAAGAAATAACACACATGTAACAAGTATTTTTATTAGGAGAAAGAAATCTTATAAAAACCCCAATGCCTACTTGCATTAATCAAATGAATAAAGATGTATCACAATTCCTTTTTTCAACTGAGCTCACCTAGCAATTTCACAAGCTCTCTCTCTGCTCATTGAAGGCCTTTGACCCATAATTAGTCAATTTTGCCTCTGCTTGGGCCCATATTTTCTTGTGCAATTCCTTATGGTTGATCACCTAACCTCATGCAACACCTGTACATTCAACTAGTTTACAATTGCTGGTTAACTGTTGTAACACCCTCCTCCCACATCTACCCAAGTAACCGACCAACCAGGGTAAACATGTGATGAGAATTTACTATGATATGATTCGAATCTGTATGTGTCAATTGAGGAAGAGGAATTGACAAAAACCCACAACATAGACCTTCTGCACATGCTACATGACTCCCAAAATGCATCCTAGTCATTCCCCTGACCATCCCCTGGGTCCCACTCATATTTTAGACCACTAAACCCATGTATGCTCCCTTGATATAGACAAGGGTGTGTTTGGAAACCTCTAGATGCACACACAACATGGGTATGCATGCGTCTAGGGACTTTTCTCTTTAGAAATGTGCTTGAGACTCTGAGATTTGTGCCACTTTTCATGCCCAGAATCTAGGTTACTTCCCAGAAACCCCTGTGGCTTTCAAAATCCATAAATTACATGACCACATGAATTACAAATAGGAAAATGACTATAGGACTAGGCCCAACCATGTCCAACCAGGATTGACATTCTGTCAAACACTTGGCATTAATTCAATCTACAGGAAATGAATACAAGACAGAGCATAAATGACTGATAACTCATATGAGACTTAACAAGAAGGATCACCACCCTCTTCTCCTTACTGTTTTAACATTAATTAGGTCTTTCATCCATTATCATTTCAATTACAAGTAAATACATGAAATAACCATGACTATAACTAGTGATATAACCAAGCTTATAACAAACATTAAACCATGTAAATAACAATGAAATAACAACCATTAAAGCCACATATTAACAAGTACAAAAGCAAGAGAACTTAGATTTTATTAAACATAGGCAAAGTTGACCAAGTTAGGGACTTCCACATACCACCCGACTGTAGACATGGCTGAACCAAATATTTATTTCAGTCAGTTGCTCCTGTGCCATATTCCAAACATGAATGTGAGATCTCATGGATAAACTGATCCAAAAACAACCAAGGGAATCCAAAGGTTAAACCACCTCCACCCTTGCCAAATCATGATCTCACCAAAACCAACATCGAGATCACAAAACCAAACCAAGCTAGGAATGCCTCCGGACTCCATCACTATCCTTGAGGAATTTTTTGTCTCCCTATCTCTCAATCTTTACCGCAATCCACACCGGATCACTAGGCCCTAAACCGAGACACCAACTGTTAGAAAATTATATATTACAGAGCAACGAAACACATAAAATATATTGCATAAATACAAACACAGAAAACAAATAAAACAAGAGAGAAACAAATATATGTGGTTCACCCAATTTGGGCTACATCCACGGAAAAACAACAGTCCTTCCTTTTATATTATCCAACAAGCTGAAGAGATACAACCTACAATAGATCCGTTGTAATTCCCTCTTTGTTTTCACACAATCTCATCTCTATTTCTCACTCAGAATATAGATCTACATAGATGCAATACAATTCCCTCATATATAGCAAGGGGTTTCCTTCTAGGGCAAAAAACCCTAATTTAAACATAACTTCTACCATCAGATCTACGCCTAATGAACAACTCAGATTGACTACAAAATTACAACATTTTACAAGGCAATTTTACATCTATTTTTAGATTCGGGGGTGTTGCCCCCAATCCCCCTTGGGCCCCCCCTGTAGCATAAATATTACGGGCAGTGTTTCCGCCACATTATGAACTGGGGTCCAATGCAATGATACCTCTGAATAAAGAATATAATCAGGCTCCACACCCAACAGTCTCCCACTTGGATACTGATTATAGCAACTCCACCGCTTCTTCATTTATTGGACAATTACTCCACTTTGGACCTAGTTGTTTCTCATCTTCTTCATCATACTTGAAGACCAATTGAAATTAAGCAAAATCTTAGTTTCTCCTTGGTTACAACTTTTATTAACTTATCTGCTAGTGTGTATCTTTTCTAGCTTTAATTGTCCATCTTCCAACACTTATCATATGAAATGATACTTGAGATGTATATGTTTTGTCTTGGAGTGAAATGCAGAGTTCTTTGCAAGATGTATGGTGCTCTAGCTGTCACTGTATAACCTGCCCAACTCTTGCTTCTTACCCAATTCATCTAGAAAAACTTGAAACCAAATCATTTCTTTACTAGCCTCTGTAGCAGCAACATACTCTGCTCCTGTTGTTGAGAGTGCAACAACAATTTGCAGTTTTGAAACCCAACTGGTAGTTTTTCCACCTACAGTAAAGACATACCCTGTTGTGCTCCTCCTATGATCTCTATCACCTGCCATATCTTCATCAACATATCTCTATAGAGCAATGTTTGAATCACCAAAGCATAATGCTTGATTTGTGGTACCTCTCAAATACCTGAGAATCCACTTCACTGCCATCCATTGTTCTTTTCCTATATTGTTCATGTACCTGCTTACTAACTGGTTTTGCATTCTGCATATTAAACCTTTTCAACACCTTTTGTATGTACTCACTTTGAGACAATGTTAATTTGTGATTCTTCCTGTCTATAGTTATTCTCATACAAAGGATTTGTTTTGCAACACCCAAATCCTTCATTGCAAATGATTTTGCCAATATTTTTTGAGCACATTTATTTCCTGCATGTTAGAACCTGCAACAAGAATGTCATCTACATATAATAACAATATAATATAACTGCCATCATTTTTCTTTTTGAGATAAACACAATGATTAGAGTGACATCTAATATAACCTTGTTCAGACATAAACCTGTCAAATTTTAGATACCACTGCCTTGGAGCCTGTTTTAAGCCATACAATCTCTTCTTCAACCTACGCACTAGTTTCTCCCTCCCTTTTACCTCATATTCTTGTGGCTTCTGCATATATATATCTTCTTGCAAATCACCATGGAGAAAGGTTGTATTTAAATCTAACTGCTCAAGATGCAAATCTTCAATAGCTACTAGACTTAAAGTAGTTCTGATTGAAGCCATTTTAACAACATGGGAAAATATCTCATCAAAGTCTAAACCCTTTTCTGTGCAAAACCCTTCACCACAAGTCTAGCTTTATACCTTTTTCTACCTCCATATTCTTCCTTCA